>Ga0209489_105939_pt1 | contig 20351 bp, 13 predicted proteins | sample SiratrowhiteBW_FD_187527 | JGI IMG/M metagenome (GOLD analysis project Ga0209489, IMG submission 187527) | Root nodule microbial communities of legume samples collected from California, USA - Siratro white BW (SPAdes) (version 2) | ecosystem: Host-associated > Plants > Roots > Nodule | place...
CAAACTGAAGAAAGCTCTATATGGCTTGAAGCAAGCCCCAAGACAGTGGTATGAGAGGTTGAGCAACTTCTTGCTATCTCATGCATATGAGAGAGGCAAAACAGATAAGACATTGTTTATTAAGAAAGCATTCAATGATATTATTTTGGTTCAAGTATATGTTGATGATATTATATTTGAATCAACTAATCAAAATCTGTATGAGCAGTTTGTTATAGCTATGCAGGAAGAATTTGAGATGTCCATGATGGGAGAACTCAATTATTTTCTTGGACTATGGATCAAGCAATTAAATCATGACACATTCCTTAGTCAAACCAAGTATTGAAAGGAGTTATTAAAGAAGTTTGACATGGAGAATTGTAAAGAGAGCTCAACACCTATGGCCACTAACTGTTACTTGGATTTGAATGAAAAAGGAACTAGTGTGAATCAAACCAAGTACAGAGGCTTAATTGGTTCACTGTTGTATCTTTCTGCTAGCAGACCATACATCATGCTCAGTGTGTGTCTATGTGTTAGATTTCAAGCCAATCCAAAGGAATCACACTTCACTGCAGCAAAGAGAATTCTGAAATACTTGCAAGGAACCGCAAATGTTGGCTTATGGTATCCAAGTAAGGTATCTCTAAATTTAGTAGGCTATTCTGATTCTGATTTTGCAGGTTGCAAAATTGACATCTGTTGTGCACAAAGCTTATGGATTAAGCAACAGTTAAGTGATTTCGGGCTTAACTTGTCTAAAATTTCGTTATAATGTGATAATACCAGTGCAATAAATCTTACCAAAAGTCTAATTCAACATTCAAGGACTAAGCATACTGAAATTCACCATCATTTCATTAGAAACCATGTCAATAATGCTAATTGTGAAATTCAATTTGTTAGTACTGAAAATTAGCTTGCTGATTTGTGTACAAAACCACTTAATAAAGAGAGGTTTAACTTCCTTCTAAATGAACTTGGGATTATTGATTTCAAATTTGTGAAATAAATTAGTTTATGCTGAATGGATTATTGGCTGATTTTAATACATGGCAGTTTTACAAATTTCTGTTCAAATTTCAATTTCTGAACAGTTTACTGGATCAGTTTTGGGTTTACAGATTACTTCACCAGTTTCGTTCTTTAACAACTTACTGTGTTAGTTTTAGTCTTACATTTACTGTATCAGGTTCAATTTTTTTTAATCACTGGATCATTTCCAATTTTGCATTTATTGTATCAGGATCACATGACTATTCACTGTTTCTGGATCAGTTTTAAAATCTAAAGTAATAACAATCTTAAAGCTGACTGGTTATTGATATCTGATTAAACTTTAATTTTGGGTGCATGTCAAACTCTTTTGGAGTTACAGTGCAACTAGAAAGGTGTTGTATAACTAAAAGAATTCAAATAGAACCAAGCACAATGAAATCTAGGCAGTTGAAAGTTTGAATAAGTCATAACCATTCAAGGTCACGTTCAGCATGTGAAGAGAGAGATAGCTCGAGATGCCACATGGTGCTGCAACAGTGGAGATTCAACTAGTCAAAAAGTTGTTTTTGAAGAATCTCTGCAGCTAAGTATAATCAACTATGTAAAATTGATTACCTATGGAATCTCAACAAACTGCAAAAGCTGTTTTGCGTTTTTGAATTGTCAATCAATGTGTTGTTTTTCTTAGAATTATTTCCCATTAAGTAGAGGGCTGGGCATGCATTCACTCGCACACTACCTCACTCCCTTACTCTATTCGTTCTGTGTGAGAAACTTAGTTCTCTTGCTCTTCCACCAAAAATAGTGTATTCTTCCAACCAACGAAAAAGAACAAAAAGACATATGGTTAAACATGTTGGATGAGACAGTGACAACAACGAACCCGATTACCTTGATAGGCAGTTTGTTGGAAATCAGGAGAGCATTGAAGAGTATTACAAGTTGTATAGCAGGAAGATCATCATTACTCCGTAGTAACTTATTGTAGCCATAACAGGATTGTTGTCTTTTGAACTAGTAAAGTGCATTGACTCTGCCTCAAGGGTGACACCACTATATATTCTGCATTATACTTTTCTGATCCTCAGTAATTGTGTAAAAAGAGAACTTGTTAATATCATACCCAGACCATGTTATGACATCAAAGTTAGGTCCTCGTGCTAACCATTTCAAATCATCAACATCACAACCATTTTGAAGAATTTTCTTTTTAAACCATTTCAAAAACGTCTTGTTATGTTCATTCAATAATCACTTCTCATTTGCACGTGGGTTCATTGTCTTCAACAACATTCTGTGTTCATCTATGTAAGGAAGAGCATCATCAGTATTGTCAAAATCTACAAGTGTGCTTGAAGTACCTGTTGTTGATCTTTTCGAACTATCCTCACACCTTGTGTGCCTTTGCCTTCTTGCCTTCCTTCATACCTCGACCTCGGTACGCCTATAACATGTACTTCTGGCATATACGTGGTACAGAACTCAATTGCTTCCTCTGTAATATATCTCTCAACAATAGATGCTTCTGGTCAATATGGATTGTTCACATACCCTTTGAATATCTTCATACATCTCTCAATTGGGTACATCCATCGTAAAAGCATAGGACCACATATTCTAATTTCTCTCACCAAATGGACAATTAAATGGACCATGATATCAAAAATGAAGGAGGAAAATACATCTCTAGTTGACACAAGATAATGATAGCTTTATTTTCTAACACATCCAACCTAGTAGGATCAATTGCTTTCCTACAAATAACATTGAAGAATAGGTAAAGACGAGTGATGACTTGTCTAACACTTTTTAGTAGAGTTTCACGAATAGCCACTAGGAGAAGGTCTTACATCAAAACATGACAATCATGAGATTTTAAGCCAATAAGTTTCAAATCTTCCATTGAGACGAGGCTTTTGATATTTGAGGAGTATCCTGGTGGTACTTTAACTAATCGCAAACACCCACTAAAACTGATTTTTTCAGATTTTGACATAGTATGACATGCTAGCGGCAAGTACGTTCGTTTACCATGAGGTTGGGGCTGTAACTCAAACCAAACACCCATCTCAACCAGATCCTGACGAGCATTAACACCATCCTTTGTTTTTGCTTTAATATTTAGCAATGTCCCAATTATACTATCACAAACATTCTGTTCACATGTATGACATCTATACAATGTCTAACATCTAACTTCGACCAATATGAAAGTTCAAAGAATATGGATTTCTTCTTCCCTATGTTTTTCACACCACTATGCTTGACAGTTTTCCATAAGTGACTTCGGCTTGCCTTACTCAGTTATACACTTCCTCACCAGTTAAGGGTGGAGGTGCAGTTCCGTGTTCCTAATAACCATTAGAAACTTTTTTCAACCTCTGACGGTGATTACGTTTCAATAATTTACGATGGCCAATGTAACATGTCTTCTTCCCATATTTTAGTTGGTGGTAACTTGTTTTTTCTTCAGATATTGGGCAAGCACAATGTCCTTTGACACTATAACCACACAGATTTTCGTACGCTGAAAAATCATTAATCGTGCACAATAACAATGCTCTCAAATTGAAATTGACCTTTTCATATGCATCAAAAACCTCAACGTCATCATTCCATAACAATGTCAAGTCCTCTATCAAAGGATGTAAATAAACATCTGTCATTTTTTGGTTGCCTTTTTCCTGATATCATCATAGACAACATCAATATTTTCTCTTCATGGACAACCAATACGATAAATTATAAATAATTAGCAAAATAGGTCATGAACTATATTTGCTACTTAAATTACCATACAGATTCATTCCATCAGTTGCAAGACCAAGTATGAGATTTCTTGGATCACTTCCAAACTTAGGATACAAAGAATCGATTTTCTTTCATTGTGGTGAATCGGTAGCATGTTGTAACAACCTATCACATTTTCTTCCACTTGAATGCCATCTCAAGTTCTTTGCATCGTTAACATTAGCAAAAAAATGTTTTAAACGTGGTATCATTGGAAGATACCACAATACCTTGGTAGGAGGACCCTTTTTCATGCCATCTTCATCCTCGTCATCATCCTTTACTTTGTATCTTGATACCCCGCATCTGGGACACTTATGCAATCCTTCAAATTCTTTTTTATACAATATACAATCATTTGGACAAGCATATATTTTTCTGTACTCCAAACCCTTTGGACATAATATCTTCTTGGCCTCATAGTAACTAATCGGCAATGTATTACCTTGAGGAAGTATTTCATGCAAAAATTCAAGTAATTCAATAAATTTTCTATCAGTCCATCCATTTCTTGCCTTCATACTAAATAACCATAATACTGTTGACAAACGTGTGAAACTTGAACAACCGGGATACAATTCTGTTAGTGAATCATCTTTCAAAGAATCAAACACATGGGCTTGGTGGACACTCTGTCCTCCAATATCACAAATCATGTCATCCATGCAATCTTCAGAATATAGATTAGAATGTTCACATTGTATAGAACTTCACCATGCCAAGTCCACGTTGTATAGTTCTTCAAGAAACCATCACAAAGAACATGCTCTAATATCATCTCAATGTCTAGTCTTTTTAAATTTACACACTTTACACACAGACAATATCTTCCATTTATTGCTGCTCCATTCCGTTTAGCAAATTCTAAAAAATCTTCAACACCTTTCTTATACACATTACTTATTTGACTTGCATTTATCCAACTTCGATCAATCACTACTCGTATTGAAAGATTTTCAGATACAGAACTCAATGATCAAGATTAAACAAAAATTACTGGGGATCGAACAGCCTCGGACTCAGTACCCAAATGTGTGTCTCATATATTAAACTATACACAAAGGCCATTTAAGCATTCCAATCATACAAACATGCCAATCATACAACAATGCTCAAATAAAATACAAAAATTATTGGGAATCCAACATTCTCGGACTCAGTACCATACACACAAAATATAGATTGAACATACCCAAAAAACATTCAAATCCAAACAAACATTCTAATCATATAGATAATCATTCAAATCATATTGTTCTTGCATTTCAAAGATGATAAAAACATACCTCTTGTAGAGCAGTGGTGACGCCAAACTGAGAAGACTAACGAACCCAAATGCGGCCAGACAAACACTACCAAATCCACAAAACACAAACAAATAATCAATATAATAACAATATCAGTAAAAGCAAACGAAAATGGAGGAGAAAGAAACAACTCAAAGCTTAAAACGAAACGCACCTCGAACGAACCTTCAAAACAAAAATGGAACCGTTCAAAACGAAGCTCTCAACGTTGTGAACACGAGGGAGTGAAATGGTGTTCAATTAGGCAGCAATGGAGGTCGAGAAGCAAAGGGGAAGATGCCAAAAGAGTACACTAGAAAGCGCACACAGTGTAGGAAGAAGAAAAGTGAAAGTTAAGACGCGCGCTTGGGTTAAAACAGGAAGCACCACGTCGGTTCTAGGCTGCTAACCAACGTGGTGCATGGCCTAAAATCCCTAATTTCAATTATGATGGACCACCACGTCGGTTAGAAGCCCAAAACTGACGTGGTTCAAACCTTAATTTTACCTATTTTTTTCCTAATGTTCTTAGTATGACCATGACGTCGATTGGAGTCCTATAACCGACGTCATGGTTGGACACACCACGTTGGTTTGTAGCTCCTAATCGAAGTGGTGCTTACCAGCCATTTGAAAATTTGAAAATTTTGAATTTTTATTTTTTACTAATATATCCATGATGGTTGTTTTGTTCAGCCGATGTTGTGTGTACATCACAATGTCGGTTTTGGTCTAATCGACGTTATGAATGTTCATTTATTTACAAAAATGTCACTGTGTTTTTGACAACGTCGTTTTTGTATTTAACTGTCTTAATAAGGAGATGTTAAATCCCCTTTTTCTACTAGTAGATGTTTCATTTTAGAATGACACTTCAGTAACTATATTTTTTTTAGGGTTAACGTCGTGTTTCCATATCACAACTTTCTAATATTTAAATAAAAAATTTGAAATAGTGGAAAAATCAGGAGTTTATAATTTTAAACAATAAAAAAAAGTTAAAATTAAACACAAATTTTATTTTTTTTTATAATAAAACATAATCTAGTTTGAAACACGTTTTTCTATACTTTAAAACACCAATAAAATAAATATGAATTAAATAAAATAACATTAAAAATTTTTCTTCATTTGTTTTGAAAAGATGATCCATAAAGTTTCACCTTTTATATGTTAGATTGTAATTTTGCTTATATATTATTTGGATAGTTACATTTATATAATTAAAACATATATAATCATAATTAAAAAAGATCTATTTAAAAAATTATTTTTTTAATGTAATTTTATAATCAATTTTAAAATTATAAAAACTTCAAAATAGCCAATTTAAAATAGATTTATTGTAATAATAATTAGTTTTTATCATATGTTTAAATTTGGGCAAACAAATGATAGAGTAACTAATGAAATGAGATCAATATCATGAAATAAAAAGAGATTATTGATACTTAACATGAAGTCTTGATCCATGTATATATAGAACTAGGATGGGAAGACACATCAGTAATTAATACTATTGATAATATGATTTTGAAAAAACTAGAGCAATAGAAGAAATGTGCAATTAATATGATTATTTCTTAGATGCTATGTCACTATTTCTTAGATATGATGCTGAGAGAATTTTCATAAATGTTATCTCAAACTTCTACTGCAAGTTTAATAACTCAATATAGGACATGTTTGAGGAGGGAAGGAATAAAGCATGGTTTGATGAAAATGTTAACTCTAAAGTTGGAAATAGAGAAAAAAAAATAGACTTTTAAAAGATAAATGGTGTGAACCAGTACCTCTTTTATACTAATTTAGATAAAAAGATCTAACACTAGAGGAGGCAAATTCATAAGTAGAGGAAAAGTGGTAATGAGAAATGTAATGGAGAAGATTGTGGTTTGAGTGAGAAAAACCATAACTAAAAAATTTAATTTTTTGAAAAAAAAAATTAAATTTAATTAATACTCATTACGTCACCTAATTTAAATAAATAAAAGGACTATATAAAACTTAAAACAAATAAAAGTGTTAAAAACTTTATCTTATATCTTAACAAATTAAGTATCATTTAACATGTTATATCTTACATTCACTCATATTTTATATTTTAACCATCATATTTTATATTTCAACTATCATCCATTTACATTTTATTATTTAATTATCATTCATTTATATTTTATGATTCACCATTCAATTAAATTTTAAAAATTATGATCAAATATTTTTATTATTTATTTTATTAAATTAAAATCTTACATCTATTTTTTTTATCTTTTTTCATTAATTTTATATTTTACTAATATAATATTATTATTTCATATTATATCTCTAAACTTTATTATTTCTTAAATTCAATTTAATTTTAATTATATTTTTTATTTTTTTCTTGCCATGACTACTTTCAAATTCAAAAAAAAAATTATTTAAGGTAACGTGGGTCTGGCCAACGCAAAGTTTAGCATGAGCCAAGCCTTCACACCATTATTTTTATTTTTTTTCCTTAGGTCAAGCCGACACATATCTTAGCGTGGCCAAGCCTCTGTAATAATTTTTTTTCAATTTTTTTGCATAGGCTAGGTCGATGCAATTCTTTTTATAAAAAAGAAAATTACGATGAATTTTAGGTAGGTCTGGTCGACGTTATACGTTAAACGTTAAAAACCGACGCTTTGGTCCACACTATTTGAGTCAATCCATTGGCTCATGCAAATATGTTGACGCTAAAATGGCATTTTCTTATACTGAGTAAATCAGGAACTTGGTAGCGGGAAGGTAGTTGAAACAAGAGCACAAATTTATTCTGAATGCATTCACAAACACAATGTAGATCTAACTCAAAGGGTTTTGTTATTAAGTGCATAATGCGTTGAAACTTAACAAAGCAACTCCTAAATTATCATAATATATTGAATGTTAGTTTGAACATGACGCTCAGTTAGCAAGGAAGAAAGTGATATTATCTCATCTTGAACTATAGCGATACTACGGTATTCAGCCTCTATGTTACTCCTGGAAAAGAACTTTTGTGTGTGTGAGGACCATGAGACAATATTTAATTCGATATAAATACAATAATATCCCGTAGTAAATTTCCAATCATCAACATCTAAACCCTAGTCTGTGTCACTGAATCCAAGGATGGAATTGGTTTTTCTTGGACATATGAACAAGCCATGATCAAAAGTGCTTGTAAGGTATCGAAGAATGCGTTTCATTGCTTTCCAATGATATTCTTGTGGATTGTGCATGAACTAGCAGACCTTGTTGACAACAAATGAGAGCTCAGGTCGAGTGATTAGGATATACTGAAGAGCATCAACCAAAGAACAATAGACTATATATCGCCTTGTGAAGCTTGCACACAAGAGTGAAATCCTTTGATACAAATTTTGAAGGTTGTTGCATGTAAATATTTCTTCCAATTAACCATTCAAGAATGTATTGTTGACATCTTTTGGTGAATAGGCCATTGAGAGATAACAACATGAGCCAAGACAACCCGTATAGTGGTTGGTTTAACAATTAGACTGAAGATCTTTGTATAATCAAGCCTTTAAGTTTGACGGAACCCTTTTGCCACTAAATAAGCCTTAGAACTCTAGAAATTGCCATTGATAACATTTATTTTTATAATATTTTGGACTTAACTTTTACCATGAAATCAACTCTTTCTGAACTTAAACCTTGCTTATTTCTTTATTTTATTAGATTTTTGTTAATAATTGATTACTCGAGTATGAGAATGAAAAGTTACATCAATTCCTATTTTTGGCCTAACAAGTTGAACAAAAAGAATTGAGTTCAAAATAATAGGATTGCAACTCTTGAAGGATGATATAGACGAGGAAGTTGATGGAGGACAGCCAAGCCCGATGCAACTAAAGTGAGCTCAGCCCAGAGCTTTGAACCCAACCCAAGTTGAGTTGTCAACAAAAGTACTAAATTGCACCTCGCGCGCCCTAGAGTTGAATAGGGCGCCAATTAGACAATGAACCTACAGGAAAGTTGCGCCCATCACCATTGGAGTTGAGTCGGACACGAACGTTGTACAAAATTTATTTAAAGAGTGTTTGTGTTAGGGTTTAGAGACAAAGCCAAAGGAGAAAAAAGGTCAATCTTGGAAGACAATTTTAGGGTTTCTTGGTGAAATTATCTTCTTCCACTGTTCATCTTGTGTGTTGAGGATTCTATAACTATGAAAAACTAAACCCATTGTTGTTGGGATTAGATGTAACCTACCAAACTCTCAAATATTGTGTTTATATAAATGGTTTTTCCTTTCAATGTTAGTATTTTAATTTTGCACTTAATGTTTGTTGTGTTGATTCATGGCATGATAATTGATTCTTAGGGTATTGGAAAATATCATTTATAATCAAGATCTGAGTTGAAATACCTAATGAAAGCTTGTGTCCCGAAATAGAGCATGATTCATTTGTTGTTTTAAATCTTTGTGACAAGCAAGTATTTTCTATATAATGGATCAAACAATTCATGGTTAAAAGGAAAGTTTAAGCTCATTCACCTGAGGAATTAGACTTTAGGTATTATTGTGGGTCGACATTGGTATTAATTAGGAAAAAAAGGTAATTATTTTATATATGCATGAGAGTGAAGTATGGTGAAATCTAGCTGTAACAATATTCATATCATTGATTCATAGCCTTACTATGCTATATGAAATTTGCTATAAAATTATAAAAGTATTTAATTTGTTATTTTATTGTACAAACAACTCAAACTCTGTAATTCTTCTTTGGTACAATTTTATTGTAATTAAAAATATTGTTATGTATTGCGTAAGTCTCTTGAGATAAAGATATATTTCTTATTTGCTACATTTTGTAACTGATGTATACTACTGAAAAAACTATTAAATAGTGACCGGAATTAAGTGATTTAAAAATAGTAATCAAATATTTCCTCACTTTAATTTAAATTAGTATTATAAAATTAAGTAAAATTGATTTAATATAATTAATTCTATATTATTAAATATAATATAATTAAGACATGTCAAAATTAATTTTAATAAAAAATTTGTAATAAAAATAATTTATTTAAATGAAAAGTTAGATAATTATTTTTTCTAAAGTTGTAGAGTAGGACAAACACAAGTACATGTGATGTCAAATAATAATTACAAGATATTTTTTTAGTAATAAGCAATAGAAATGTTAATAGTATATCATTTGATAATTTTTTACTATTAGGTAATATATATATATATACCTTATTAAATATATTTTTATTTAATATATTTTATTTAATGTTATCTTACAAAGATTAAAATTTTATTTCTAATGTCTGTTTGGGTAAATAACTTGAAGCAATCACATGATTCGAGCTCAGACTTAACAAAGAAAAACATAATTGATTTGAGGTTACTTTTCTCATGTTTTTTATTTTATCTTTCTTTTATTTTTTCATCTTAAATTATCCTCCACTAAAAAGAGCAAAAGCAACCGAGAGTAAAACGCAATTCCCAATCGAGAGTGAAAAACCCTTAAACAAAGTCTCTTCTTCCTCGGTCGCTTTTCGTCTCTTCCGATTTCTCTCCGTCGCACAGCGCCACACCAAATCCTCCCTAAAACTGTATATGGCTTCTCCCTGTCCACATTTGAATGAAATGTTTTCTGAGATAACTCATCACTCAATATGTCTTCATTTTTTACATTATGCGTTGGTTTCTCATTTCAATATTTTCTTTTATGTGCAGAAATATTAAGTCTCTGGAATGTTATCCAACCAAGGTTTTGGTGACTTCGACAAATGCGGCACAGAAGCCTTAGTCTCATATGACTTCTTCAAACCTTATGTCCAATGTCAGTGGGATAGGGTTGGGTGGATGGAATAGCCTTCAGGAGGAGGTGACTGCCTTTGAAATATAACAATAAAACCAAACATTTGCATGAAAAATTGTGTGTACGTGTGTGAATAGATGTATTTTGTTAGAGAAGAGTGCAAGAGTGGATGTTTCGATATCCTCCCAAAAGAGACCCGAGAAGGCTAAGGAATCGTTTCATTTAAACTCTATCTTGGAATATCCACCAAAGGTGCATTCCTTTTAATTACCCATCGGTTAAAAAAATTTTAGAAAACCTGTTTATCCCATAAAATATGACAATGCAAGTAACTGCCAGTGAAAATTTTGACATTCCTCTTCTTCCATAGGCACCAAATAGCAGTTAACATTGCATGTTGCCAAAGACCCGTGCCCTCCTTAAATCTCTCAAGGCTCTAACGTGAAAAAATAGAAAACGTTTCAGACTTGTGTACAAACAAATTCACCAAAAATACCAAAAAGCTTCCACTGCAAATATTCTTCAGTTGACCCCACAGAAATAGAAGTTTGTTTTTTTTTTTTTCATAGCCAGAGTATATGGTGTAGACTTTAGGATATATAGAATTTTGTGAGGGTCGCATTCCTGTAACAAAAATAATTCATATTAATCCTACCCTATTATGTACCACAATCCACATAAATGATTCACAATTCATATTAATCCTACCCTATTATGTACCACAATCCACATAAATGATTCACCTTAAAAAATGCCAGAGATTGTGATATCAAGAAAAAAATCTTTTCGTTAAGAGATTGGTCAAGGAATTGGGAATAAGATTAAGTACATACTCCAGAGGGTTATAGGAAATCCTGCTATCTCTAGTAATGAAGATAGAAAAATAGACTAAACAAACCAGTTAGGCCAATATTGAATAAATCTTTTGATAAATATTAAGAAAATATGTAAAATGAATTTAGCTTCTCTCGTAAACTAAATTCAACTTATGCGTTTTAGCTTGTGGAGAAGTTAAATTAAAGAAGCATCAGGGGATATGAAAACATAATTGTTCTAATTTTGAAAAAAAAATCTGGGTACTGTATGCTGGCACACTGGTATTGGTATTGGTATTGGTATTGGATATACATAGGACATTTTCCACCTTCATTTTATTTTCACAAATACCTTGCACTTTGCAAGAGTCAAATTCATGTTGGTTGATTTATTAGGACTCTATTGGAAGTTTGATTATTTACACTTTTCTTTTCCTTATTTCCTATCAATTATTCTGTCAAAACTACTCCTAACTGTAAGTGGCCTTTAACTTTTCACATGTGGAGAACATCTTAAAACACAGTAGATCTGTTTTAGTCTTTTCTACACTTATTCATGGAACAAAGAACACTGAAATTTTCCATGAGCTACCAATTTGATGATTCATCTCAGTGGTTAAATTTTCATTTTGTGATGGATGTCAATTTTGATATGCAGGAGGAGTCACAGGACTATATCAAAAGGCAGCAGTTGTTTCTCACAGGAGGAGTCACAGAACTATTTTCAGGAGGATTCTTTCTAGTTGTTTGTTAGAGGCATTTGTTTTCTCTTTGGAGGGCTATGCACTGTGGTTGGATGCTTGTGAGATAAACTTTTTACCATGTACCATTAAAAGAACAAATGTGGTATTTGTTTATATAGAATGGTACATATAAATCTTTTGCAACGTTTATATGGAATGGTACATATAACGCATCGTTATATGTACTTATTTCTTGATGTAGTATTGTATTGTGTACAAGGATTTGAACACTCCTGAAGTGTTTCCTTTATTATTTATTCATTTTTTGTTGTTAATATATATATATATATATATAATTCATCGTTAGAAAAGAAAATTGATAGGTCAAATATCATACAATAATTCCAGCTGAAAATATGTTTAAAAGGTGAAGTGTTTTCTTTTGGTGAATAAAAAATGTCAAGTGTTTATTTTTCGTTTACTATTTTTCAATTAATTTTAATTTTAATTTATAATGATGATTATTATATAAGTCTAACAGGTGATAATAACAACAACAATAATAATAATAATAATAATAATTTATGATAATAATAATTTATGATAATATATGGTTATGTCAACATGTAAATAAATGCAAAAATTCAGACGGTGGTGAAATAGTAACCGAAATTCAGATTTTGAAATCGGTCATTAATTTGGTTACAGATTTGATTACTAATTCGGTTACTGATTTAACCGTTATTTCGGTTATATATTCAGTCATCGTTATACATAAGTGACAATAAAATAGTGATTGACCTTATTTGGTTACTATTGACCAATTTTAGTCATTTAATGATAAAAAATTGGTCACTATTTATGATTTTTCTTATAATGATAATTGTCATCATTGAATGTAAACAGTGTTAACAACCATCAACATTGAATTTATTTTTAAATAATCATTTGCAACTTTTGCATCAGTAGCAAGTTTGGTAAGAGTTTAAGTTTCATTCTTACAAAGTGAAACATATTCATCTTGATAATTTGGATCTAAGTTGGTGAAGATATAACATCTTTAATGGTTGAAGGTTCATGAGGGACTTGTATATAATTGTAGTGTATATCTTGGGTTTATATCATGTATATAATTGTAGTGTATATCTTGGGTTTATATCAAGTATATAATTGTAGTATATGTCTTGGGTTTAAAAACACTTGCTTTAGTAGAGTAATCATAGAATGTGCATTTATGTGTGCTTGTTGATTAGTGTTGTTATTATAAGATGAGGTAAGTATAGTAGAATGATGTTCGTTATTGTAGTTGTGCCAACAAAAGTTTGATTATCATTAGAGTTATCTTGACTATGTAAAATAGTTGGAGAAGTTATAGTCTCAGAGGTGATATTAGCGTTAGGGGTTTGGTTTTGAAAAATATTATTAGGAACAAAATTTGGAAACATATCTTCAATGACGATAACATAATGAAATATATAAGTTTTCCTAGTGGGAGATAAGTAAGTATAACCTTATTATGCAAACTATAACTAAGAAATTAACAAAATGTAGAACGAAAATCAAGTGTACGTTTGTTGTATGGACGTAACAACGGGTAACCAGCACAACCGAAGGTTTTAAACTTATTGTAATCTAGTTTAAAGTTAAACAACATCTCACAAAGATTGCTTTTATTGGAACAAGAGTAGGAAAAACATTGATTACATAAGTGGTTGTTACAAAAGCCCAACCAAAAACTTAACATGAAAGGATGCAACAGCAAGTAAGGATAGACCCATATCAGTTCACTACAAGAAAAAAGCAATTTAGAGACCAATATTTAGCTACCAAATGAAATAATTGCTAATTGTGACCAAAATAGTCACAAAATTAAATTTTGGTTGCTAAATAACTACAAAATAGAAGTAATGATTGAATTTAGTGACCAATTAAGTTAAATAACTGGTATCTAACATTAGATACCAAAGTTTTAGTGACCTATGTCATTAGATTCTAAATTGATATCTAATTAAGTTAGAGACTAATTTAGAATCTAATGGTATAGGTCACTAAAACTTTGGTATCTAATGTTAGATACCAGTTATTTGACTTAATTGGTCACTAAATTCAATCATTACTTCTATTTTGTAGTTATTTAGCAACCAAAATTTTATTTGGTGACTATTTTGGTCACAATTAGCAACCATTTTATTTGGTAGCTAAAAATTGGTCTCTAAACAACCTTTTCCTTGTAGTGGTTACATGTCTGTGTTTTCGCTTAATAGCCCTGTTTTCTCATGATTGTATGAACAAGTTAGCCTATGCTTAATGTCATAATCAGTGAGTAAAGATTGTAGAGCAAGGAATTCTTTTGCATTTTCAATTTGAATGATTAACAATTCAAACCAGCTTGTGTTCAGAAAAAGATTTGGAACGTTTAAAGGTAGTAGTAGCTTGAGATTTATCACGTAGTAAGTTAATCCATGTATATTTTGAGTAAGCATCCAAAAAAGACATACTATATAACACCATTTGAAGCACAAACAACGGTAAGACCCCAAATATTATGTACACCATGCAGAGGCCAAGTGTAAACAATTTTAGATACAAAAAAATAGGAGTTGATGATCTTTACCAATCACATAAGCATCACAAAATTGTTTTTGTTTATTACATGGTATGTTACAGTGTTTTAACACTTTCTGCACAACATTAAAACTACAATTACTAAGTCTAGCATGCCAAAATTGTATGGTAGGTTTGGTAGAGTGAAAAAAAGCATAATTCACAGAGAAATCAATTGTTGAATTAAATCCAGTAAACACATACAACCCATTAATTGTTCGTTAAAGCAATATTTGTTTTTTGTCCTGATGTTTAACATAACATGTGTCAGGAAAAAACTCAGAATGTATGTTATTGTCTTCTACAAACTTAGCTACACTAATCAAGTTGTTGGTTATTCAAGACATAAGGATCTTTAGTTATGTGATGAGATCCCCCACTTTCCAAGTACCAAAGAGGGTTGTCCATAATTGAATTCATTCCAAGAACGGTTGAATCACAGGTTTCATTTGCTGTAGATGGAAAATGAGACACATTAGCTTGAAGTCAGGGTTATCAAACTCATGAGTTAATTCTAAACTCATCCAATTTTGTTGACTGCAAACTCATTTGAGTTTACATTTCACTTTCCTTGGTCGAGTTAAGTTGACAACAAACTCATTTTTGGAGTAAACACATTACACTTGAAAGCAAACTTCTTCAACTTAGCCAAACTCATGAGTTTGGTAGCTGAGTGAATGAGTTGGGAAGAAATGCTCAAAATAATTCACACATTAGTCATTTCACTTAATTTGATTTATGGTTTTCATATTGGAACTAAATTGGAATTCATAAATGAAATGGATAGTGTTCGATTTTAGGTTCTTGAATTGTAATTTGGGGTTCTCATGTTGTCATTTGGGTTCATCGTCGTGTTGTTGTGTCTCATTGTCGTGTTGATGTTCATCGCTGTCTGGGTTTGCCTTACCTTATTGTCTTAATTCATCTTTCTTTGTATTCTCTCACCGCCATTGACATAGTTGCAAGTTGCATTTTTCTAGGTGGAGGTTGTTCTTTGTTATGTTTTGGTGGAGGTTTGTGGATTGCTCCCTTAGCCTACAACTCCTTCATGAGCTAATAGTAGTGAGTGGGGTTGTTTTTCTTTTAAGGTAAGTTTGTTTTTATTTGTTTGTTTGGTTTCTTTTTTTTTATTTCAAGTGTGGTTGGTGGGAATAAAATATAAATTCAAATTATAGTTACAATTGCAGTTTTCTATAATAGCAGTGTTGTAAGTTTTTAATTTAAGGGAGTGGAAGGTGGTAATGTTGGTACATCCATATTTGTAGCTTAGCATATCAACAACTCAGTACACAAAGAAATTATACAAATTTATGCCAAATGTATACCGGATTTGAGGTTCATTCGATATGTATTTTAATTTTTTATATACCGGACCCCACCACATCCGGTATACAAAACTAAAAAAAATTACATACCGGATAACCAACGAATGGACAGGATCCGGTATGCAATTTTGTATACTTAATGGGTGTACTCCGGTATATAAATTGCATATCAAATCCTATCCATCCATTTGTCATCCCGTATGTAATGTTTTTTAAAATGTATACCGGATGAGTTAGGTTCCGATATACCAATTACATACCTGAATGAACTCCCCCCGCCCCCCCTCCCCCAATTATGAACCCTCTTAACCGAAAACCGACACATTCGGTATACATTTTCAAAAACTTAACATACCAGATGCCTTCATCGGGTGATCTGACGAATTGAAAAATAGGGTATTCAAATCAACGAAAATGCAAAATCTTACCTTGTCTCGTTCCTCGTAGATGTTCCACACCCGTCGCCAATGGAAAACCCTTCTCTAATGTTTAATCACACACTCAACCTTGCAGAACAACACTGTCGACGATGAAGCTCTCCAAAACGATTCAAACCAATGGCGAATCCTCTATTGTGCCTTATTTTATATCAAAACATGTCATACCCTTTTTCGTCATTTCCACAAGGATATTACTGGCATTTCAAAATTTATGGAGGAGCAGGACGAGATTGTGGAGGTGTTGGAAGAATCCAAGTGTAGCCCAATGTCTCATCTTCCCATTTTGAAAACTAGACAGTGTATGGTGCATCCGAACATTATATTTTCTTGTTGACGACACCTCCATAATTTTGGCAAGCACCTTCATAGAAGATGTGAAATGTTAGAAATATCTTTAGGTTATATTTTTATGTTTTAGTCCAACCCTTCATCCCTTACTTCTGTTTACATGCATGAAATCAACACCCCTTACCCACCTCTGTGTGTCCTGCATCTCTTCACTCCACCACTGATTTTCATTTTTCTTGCACCTATCAAAACCATTTTCATTATTCCTGCACTTGTCCAAAACAGTAAGTGTATTCCTCTGCTATTTGTATGGTGTTGACGTCTTGAGCGCATTTCGGGGATCTTTTGGAGATTAAGATTGGGATCTTCAATCTTTGATTAAAGTTTTAAAGCACAAATAATTATCTATGTTTACGTAAGTTTTGTCACTATTGGAGAAAGAGGAAGACGGTGGTAAAGGTGGGGAAGATTTGCGGTCTACCAGATCCGGTATGTTATTTTATGGTTGAAATGGATACTGGATGTGATTATATATCGGATTATAAATAGGGTGTTCAATCTGGTATATATTTTATATACTGGATTTTACAATTCGGTATGTAATTGTATATCAGATTAAACATCGGATTGTAGAATTTGGTATACCAAATGTATATCGGATTGGGACCAATCGGGTATACAATACTAGTACAAAAAGGATCTTCATCGTCGGTTCTAAGAGACATTTATCGTCGGGTATTGAACCGACGTTGACCCAGGAGACGTTGATCATGACGTCGGTTAACAAAACGACGTTGTGTTAAACACAACAATGTCGGTTAGAACACCCAAACCGACGTGTGATTCACTGAATTGCTTACATAACTGGGTCCCAAGCCACGTCAGTTAAGGCACAAAACGACGTTGTGGAGGAATCACATTGTCGGTTGAAGCCTTTTAACCGACGTGGTGATGCACCGGAAATTTGAAAACAGATGCATCACAACGTCGGTTAATAGGCTCCAACCGACGTTGTGATTCCTCCACAACATCGATTAATGCATAACGTAGTATCCACATTCCCAGCCTCCTTGTTGCTTATTGCACTTTCATTAAACTTGAATAATGCTAATGTTAATAAAGTTAAATAAATTTAGAATTCAATACCTTAGGATATATCCATTGGAGGTTTTGGGTTGTGGATGTGAATCTTCCCCAAAGAACATTACATACATTCATAGCACTAAAATCACAATTGTTTAGTGAATTGCTTATTTGTACATAAAAGAGTGATGATATATATATTACTTAAAGTTAATTAAATGATACCTTTGTAAAATTTGTTTCATATCATTCGATGCCTTCCTATGCAATGAACAAAACCAGACAATTGTGTTGTCCGTAGGACACACATGCATAAGCTGCCAATGGAACCTAAAATAAAAATTGTATTATTAATCTAATATTCTCAAATTACTTAAGATCAAAAAATAAAGATTTGAAACTTACTGATGGATAATAGGGGCAAAGTAAATCCTTTTCCTCGATTCTGATATCCAGTTTTGTATATAGGTCTGATTATCAATGTTTTTATTACGAGACCTCTGTAAACTTTGAGGCTCAAGGAATCCATAAATGTCTGGATTCCCTGTGCTATAAACTAAATCATTTATGTACCTGCATTATGAAAATCAATGCTAGTAATATCATAAGTTGATGAAATATTAATGTTTAACATCTGGGAACCACCAACTATTTCCAAGATGTCCTGCATAGATATGTACAACGGGATACCATCTATCCCAAAGATAGATGGTTGCCAAGGAATTTGAGCAGGACTATTAAATAAGTCGTGCAATACACGAGTCAACTCTTGAAGTGGATTCACTTCTGACTCAGCTGGTGTAGACCTAGGGCTTAAATCATGAACTGGTGATTTCCCTTCACTCCCTTGGTCCTGTAACACAAACTAAACGAGTTAATTACCATAAACTGAGAAATTTATATAAAATTAAGGCAAATCACAATACCTGAGTCCTTCTAGAAATAGGCTGTAAAAGACGTGAAGGCCACGCAATAAAGGTACCAAGTGCCTCTCCCACTAATCGAACCTCTGATGTGCACCTCGTCATCTGCCTCTCTAACCTCTTCGATGACAACTCTAGAAAAATCATCTCCAAGTGGCATAGTATGGAGCATCGAAGACGTGGCAAACACTCTCCCAATGGCCACCAATCGAGGAGGATCGCCAGCAAATAATTTACACCGATATGATGTATCAACAGCGAGTGTGTCTTCCTCCTCCTCCACGTCCTCAGCAGCACAACTCCCTTTTGTGCTAGCTTTGCCCCGTGTAAGTAGTACTACACCTTCTTGCAAAGGAGTGTGCTGCTGTGATAACTCCTCCAATTCTCTTCTAATCTCATGTCTTAACTCATCTTTTAATTTATCTCGTACAGTTTGTTCTATTTAAGACGTCAATTCATCTTTAAGTCGAGATATTTCCTTCGCTATATTTGCACTGTGAGATGAGCTAGACCATGGAGAAGAACCAAAATATTGTCTAACACCCACGCCATATCCAGTAGTCCGTACACGACCGGGGTGTTCCTCAGTTCCCAGAGCAGTAGTCAATATATCTTGTCTTCCTTGAATGACAAAACTACCTTGGGAGCTCTGCTCCACTAAAGAATCCTGAAAGAAAGAATGCAATGTCAACATTGTATAATAGTAAGACATTAGAAATTATGAGTAAATTCTTATTAACTTACAATGCGCTGGGCAATCTCATAAGCCTTTGGTGAAGTCATCTGCCCTCCAGGTTTAGTCCTAGCCAACTTCCATTTCTCATGTCGACTAGGAGGGGATGGAGGAGAAATGACTTCATCTGAACCTGATGCTTTCCTTAATCTTAGCAATTTTTCGTCCATAATCTTTTTTTCTAATAAATCATAACCCCCTCCCCCCCCCGAGACAACCGGTGGGGGGTGACATTCCTCTGCTGAATCTGCCGTGCTTTCTTCCTCTTTTCCTGTATAATAAATGAAAATTTGTGTTGCCAAGTCATATTATTAAATGAAATTATGATTGATAAAACAAACCTGCCAAGAAGGATCCTCTCTAGATTGGAAAAATTGTGTCAAAGTCTCTTCATCAATATTATACTTCTCACAGGGAGACTTTTCCTTGAGGCGACCATAGACATACCAATTGGCCAAGTTTGTCTCGATACTCCAAACCCATTGGACACAATATCTTCTTGGCCTCATAGTGACTGGTCAGCAATGTATTACCTTCAGGAAGTATTTCATGCAAAAATTCAAGTAACTCAGTAAAGCTTCTATCAGTCCACCCAT
>Ga0209489_105941_pt1 | contig 20347 bp, 16 predicted proteins | sample SiratrowhiteBW_FD_187527 | JGI IMG/M metagenome (GOLD analysis project Ga0209489, IMG submission 187527) | Root nodule microbial communities of legume samples collected from California, USA - Siratro white BW (SPAdes) (version 2) | ecosystem: Host-associated > Plants > Roots > Nodule | place...
TGTGCCTGGTTTGGAAAGTTTAATTATATTGTTCAAATCTTTGGTTTGAAACACAATGAACCAGATTATTTAGTTTTCTTGTTGTCATACATTTCTTGAAAAATGTGTTTACTTAATTGTGTATGTTAATGACAGTTATCACAACAAACAATGAAGCTAAAATTGCTCAGCTAAAGCAACGTTTAATAACTTTCAAAACAAAGATCTAAGGTGTCTCAAATATTTTCTAGGCATTGAATTAACTCAAACAAAAGAATGTATTGTGATTTCTCAAAGGATATATATGTTAGATCTACTTAAAGAAACGGATATAATTGATTGTAGACTTATGGATAGTCCTATGGATCCAAATCAAGAATTAATGCCAAAACAAAGTGAGTCCCTCTCAGATCCAGAGATATATAGAAGACTTATCAGAAAACATATTTATCTCACTATTACTAGGTCAGACCTATCTTTTGTAATTGATGGGGTTATTCAGTTTATGCATGTTCCTCACATTGATTACTAGAATGTTGTCTTTTGCATTCTTAGATACCTCAAAAAGACTCCAGGACAAGGTGTGCTACATGAAGATAAAGGAAGTACCCAAATATCTAGGTTTCATGATGATGATTAGGCAAGATATTCTCCAGACATACATTCCACTACTGGATTTCGTTTTTCATTGGAGGGAATATTGTTTCTTTGACAAGCAAGAAATAAAAAGTTGTTGCTAGAACAAGTGATGAAGATGAATACAAGACAGTGGCACCACTTACTAGTGAACTCCTGTAGATAAAAAAGTTTATCCAAGAACTGAGTTCTTATGAATTCAACAAATGAGGATCTATTGTGATAATCAAGTAGCTCTTCACATTGCTTCTAACCCTATGAGAGGACCAAACAAAAACATTGACTATCATTTTGTTAGAGAACAGTTGTTATCTAAGGAAATTTGCACTGAGTTTGTTGGCTTTAATAATCAACCTGTAGACATTTTGACAAATCCTTGGGTGACCACGGATTCAATTTATAGGTTCCAAGCTTGGAACATACAATCTGAATATTTCAACTGGAGGGGGGTGTTAGAATAGTTTACATTATTTTCTAAACAAAAGTTTTGTGTTGCATCTATATGTAACCTAAAATCCAACGAGCAAACTCTATCTTGTTTTCCTTTTTCTCTTTCCTTAAGGTTCTTTTCTAAGCCACTAATCCTAATGTATACGAATCTGTATTAGTAAAAGATATCTCAAGTTCATTTCTCATACACTCCTTCATGTAGTATCATCCAACATAAGACTAACAAAAATAGCCAAGCATGTAGACCAACAAATCACCTGTTTTCCAATCTCATCCATGATAATCATCCTTGGCAATGATTGTACCTACAGAAAATGAAAGTTTGACAATATTTAAATAGACAGTATCCAGCTAAAACAGGCAGATGAAGAAACTTAATTCACAAACATACCAATCTAGAAAGTGATCCGAGGGTTGTAGCACATGAAAGAAGATTAAAGCATGTATGCTTCCGAGACAAAACATCCAACTCCCTACACACAATTCCCCACAAAAACAACTTCACGGTGATTTATTCATTACATGAGAAAATAAATTATATAAATAGCTTAGGCCTCTTAGCCATATGTAACAAATTTTCCTTTCTATCACCATTACAAACTAAATTATATGAGTAGCCTTAGTGGCATTAACCAATACCATGTGGTCTAGGGTTCATCTACTTAATGGACAATACAAGGTTATCAGATCATGATTCATATAGTAGATTATTAAGCTAATTTTTTAATCAGTATAAATAAGATGTATTGAATCATATGACTCCGAGACGCATCAAAAGATAGCTTAACATATATCATATGAATGATGTATAGCGCTTAATCTCTTTATTTTAAACTATAAATTTGACAAAACAAAGAGAAGTCTCACACTTATTTCATGTCGAAAGTAAGATGGAAAATAAAACATTGATCTAGAGTGAACAAGGGACAACATTAAGCCATCAATTTAGAAGAATGGAAGTATAGTAACAACCAACCAAAAAGGCTAGATGAGTGATTTATTTTCTCCAATGAGAGGACTGTAGAGAATCTGAGTAGGATCAGTTTATGATATGATCTAGAGGAGTCAATATAATTTTGGATTTTCTTTATAATTTTTATTATGTTTTTAATTAAGAGGTTGAATGGTCAGTTGAGAAGATAAAATGAAACTTCAAAGTGAATCATTTATGTTACCAATAAAAGAAAAAAGGAGAAATAAACGAAAATGTTAGCAATAAAGAGGAAGGAAAAAATAATAATAAAGTCATTTCTTATGATTGTGCAAATATCATTTGTTATCAGTCAAAATCAGTAATATTTGTTTGAAGGAGGAAATAATATGATCTAAAGGAGTCAATATAATGTTGGGTTTTCTTTATAATTTTTATTATGTTTTTAATTAAAAAATTGAATGGTCAGATGAGAAGATTGAAAAAACTTCAAAGTAAATCATTTGTCTTTCTCATGGTAGGAAATGATGATGCATATAGTGAGAATTAAAGGTAATACTAGTAGAAAAGCTAATTGCTAGTTGATATTAAAGATTAGTTAGTGGGAATTAATATGGAATTTAGAGGGTTTTGCCTAATCAATCCTATAAAAGAATGCCCTTGTACCCCCCTTCGTTTTCTCTATTCTCTCTTTATTATTATTGTTACAACTACTATACATTTATGTTTATATTGGGATTATAGGAACAAAATGTCCTACGATTAGATTAATTGTAATTATTCTATACAAACAGACTCCGCTTTGTATTTGAAACACATTGTTTCAACCAACATATTCCTGGTTCCTTCCTTTCGAACAGAAGAAAATAACTACTAAAAACATGCAGTTAGTAATTTTAGGAGGGTAGAACAAGGACTACTATTCTCACCATTCTGTGAAACCCCTTTCACTGCCTAGGAGAATAGATGTGCCTGACTCACCAACATAAAGGTTATCAGACTTCAGACCAAGGAGTTACCGCAGCTGCCCCATGAGAACTTCAAAAAGCATCTGGAGATCCTGTTCCAGAATAGGCATGCTTCAATGTTTAGCAAGAGAATTAATGATAATCTACAACACTGGGACTATAAAAATGCATGTCAAGATTAGCTTAATATAAATGAATAATTGCTGAAATGAATATTAACTAAAACTAAGCAATTTCCAAACATGCACCAAGTATGTCTGCATACATAACTGGCATTAAATTCTTCATTTTATAAAAAAGAAAAAATTATTTTCCAGATTGCTGAAATGAAATTCCTTAGAAGAAATTCCAGATAAGCTATCAATTATTCCTTAGAAGCAAATTGGGGCTGAGAGTGTATCAGTGAATCACACATGGAATAAAAAGTTACAAGATACTTCTGTATAAAAGTAACAATGAGAAGAAATTATTGTCAACAACGTAGCCAACTAATGAATATAACACAAACCTGGCGAGAAATTGTATTTCTAACTGCATCCTCACTTTCCAAATCTTTTATACAGCTTTGGGGATTCCAGACAACAACACCTCCCCACATCTGCAACATCCCAGAATAGGAGCTTCATAATGTTAACAGACTTTGTAGTTTTATAACATTATAAGGAAATCTTTTAAGGTAAGATGAATAACTGGGGATATGAAGCCATTAGTTTTAGAGATATCTCCATTTGGAAGCTTCAGTTGAAGAGGACACTCCTTTGCAGATGGTATATACCTAACATAAAGAAAGCTTAAAATGTAAGCCGTCTTAAAGCATACCGTAATAAACAAGCTGGAAGAGAAAACAAATGCTAGGTTCACGTTTGTGGCAATCAAAAAGTAAATAAATTTAGGATCAAGTAATATACACTACAAGTTGCAATACTTTTGACCTTCCTCCTGCTGCAACAGAAGTATCTAAGTGCCACTCATTTGAATTCACCTATTTCAGATAGAATCATTCATGTCATAAATATAATATTATAGTATCCCACCAGATATGTGAAACATTGAAAAAACTACGAAGAGAAAAATAAAAAGAGCAGTATACAAATCCAAGAGAACTGAAACATAAAAAGATAAGAAAAACCTCTGAATGACCAATATGCCATCATTTTATAAGCTGGACATCATGCAAATATGTCATGTGCATAGGTGGGAAGTTACATTACATCATCATGCTAATAAGTTCGTTGAGTTACAAGTTAGACCTAAAAACATGGTAATTGTTTTCAAAATGAACTAAAATAAATCACAATTCAAAGCCATAGATAGAACATACAAAGAAAGGAAGATCCTTGGTTGTAAATATGTGGCTGTCATGCTTATCATCCCAGTAAGAAAATGAAGACTTGGGCGTATGGTATAAAACCTGTAAAACGGGAGGAACAATAAATCATTTAATCTATGGGATCCAATGACTTGTGATGATTGTTACATTCACGAGGTTTCACCTGGCTTTCAACACTGATGTTTGCTATAGGTTGTAAAGCCTCAATCACCGGTTGTAAAAAAGTCTCATCAATTTCACGAAAATTCCTACAATAAGATCATCACAAAAACTTCAAATGGTAAGCAAATAATCCTGACCTGACAATATGATGGGACCTACATCATATAACAGGTTCAGTGAATATTTAACATCAGCATGGTTAATCTTTGTCTTTACCCAATCATAAAATCACCAACTCTGGCACTAGTTGAAGTAGGTGCATTCTGTTTCTACCTCAACTTTCATAAGTATATATATCTTACAATTACAACAGGGTGGTAATACTGGTTCATGAAAATGCAAATCATAGAACTGATCCCCAAAAGTGTTACCGTGATCACAAGTTTTCCTACTCAGCCATCAACTTGCAAATAATCTCATCTCTCAAAAACTAATTTGTATAAATGAAAAGTTCCAAGCAACAATGCAATACAAGCTGCACCTTACTTATAATGAATCAAATCACACATCAACTCTTTATAAAACAGAAACACTCTATCATTCCATTTCACAATTGATACTAATCTGAGCAAGATTCCATTTCACAATTCATACCAATCATATATCCAATCTCGAGGGTCTGCATTGAGCAAACTGAAAGACAGAACAATCCTCCCATCAGCACCAACAGGCATAAACTCACTACGAACCGAACCCTCCTCGTCCCCTCCATTACCAAAAACCTTAACAAATATCTCAGCCACACGCAACACCGCCTCCTCCTCCTCAACCCGCCCCACGATCCACGCGTGCCGATACTTCCCCACCACACTCCTCACCTCCCCCTCTTCCTTCACCACCACAACGCTATAAGCATGCCCTCCTCCATACTCATTCACTACACTCCCCACCAACTCATCAGAGTCCTCGTCATCACTCCGCAACTTCCTACCAAAATCGAAAGCACTAACATTACCCATTTCCACGGCGACGGAGTAATTGCCTCCGCAACCGCCGCAATCGCCGCCACCTAGGTCCGACATTTTCCTCGTGATCGCCGCTCCCACCTCGCGGTGCGAAGCCTTGAAATTGAAACCGATGAAAACGGTTTGAAAGCGGCATGGGAAGGTGAGGGGATTCGATTCGACTTGGGATGAGAAGGAGTCGATTCGATCGAAAGGGAGGGGCGCCCGGTAGATTTCGATGGATTTCCAGAGAAGAGGAAAACCTGAAACAACAAAAAAAGTTAATAAATAAATAATAAAATATAGAAGATGAAAAGAGTGTGTGTGTGTGAGAGAGAGAGAGAGAGAGGGGGGAACGGACCTAGGATGAAAGAGAAGAGCACGGAGACACTCATGACGAGGCGTTTGACTCCAGGTTTCGTATTTCGCGTGGCTTTGGAGTCCATTTGCGTGTTTTCTTCTACAGGTTTTGCAGTTGATGGAGAATCGGAGATTTCCGCCATTGTTGATCCAGGTTTTGCAGCGAATTCGAATTCGAGAGGTTGAAGAGGAAAATACACACAGGAGTGCAAAATTTGTTATATTCTAAGAAAACAACCGAACAATAACTTCGCCGTCTTAGCTCAGTTGGTAGAGCGCGTGGCTTTTAACCACGTGGTCGTGGGTTCGATTCCCACAGACGGCGCCTTTATATTGTTTAAGCTTTCCAATTTAGATCATTAATTGGCTTTGCACTATGATCAATAAGTAATATTATTTCAAACAAGTCTTGTCTATCTTTATAATATATATTTTTTAGATAAGCTTGATATCTTTGTAAAATAATATTTTTAATGAATGACAACACAATATTCTCCATTGTTTAAATTTTCTACAACAAGTAATTGTCCACTTTTCATTCTCTAATGACATAGTCACCACTCTTTGCTTGTAATCAAGTTTGCGACAGTTTATAAATCTCATTTTCATTAAAACAAGTTGAACATAAAAGAAGTGTATACATGTGAAAGTTATCGAAATAAGTGTAAACTTTATACTATCATTCTTTTGATGTATCTCATAACCATTTTGTAACTTATTATATCTTCTTTAGTGAACAATTCATTCAAATTGTTGGAAAAATTTATTGATATTCAAGTTAGGCCTAACTCAACTCTTTATATCTGAATTAATGTTTTTTCACTTAGTTGTGTACTACTCATGTCAAGCATATAAGCATTCTTCATATAATCATGTTACCCATTTATCTTTTTTTCTAATATATGGAATTCAACCATGTGTTTTTGACCCATCATGGGTTTAGGAGGTGTCTTTAATATAAAAAGAAAGATGGAAATCGTAATAGCCTAAAAAGACTTATCTAGTTCAACTAGGCCGAAAGGATATGGGCCTATACATCTATGTACGGTTTGACCATTGAATAATGACGTTACAACGAATCATGAAATTAAATAAAAACTGAACCTCTAGGCCAGATATTATAAGTAAACCACATTTGAATATTCAGTCTAATACTTAATAATTGATAACAATCAGGACCTAATAAGAGAAGTAAAATTATAAATAATGTAGCTTCAATAAGAGAAAGGTAACTTTTATTTTGAGTTGACTTGAAGTTATTTCTTTGAACCAAGTTATTTCTTTGAACCAAAACAGTTTTCTTCAACATTGTATTTCAATAATAAATCTCTCCATGAGTTTTCAAAAAAAATTTCTTCCTTATAATCATACATACACTTCTTGAAATCTCGAAAGAAATGTTATCAGTCCTTCATTAAATTTGAGATGTTGTACTCCATTCTTGATTATATGCCATGTTTAAAACATGCTTTGTCATTGACATAATCTCCTCTATTACTCTTTTCATGGCTTAGTCTTGATCATTAAAATAGTTTGTGATTTTTGTTGGTTGTTTGCTTGCAAAATTGTTTGAAATAGCCATTTGAAGGATTCAATGGCCTCGTAATATAATAAAGTTGCCCCAAAATATCATCCTTCCTCTATAATGGTCAATCCTGATAAAATTGCAAAGGGCCTACTATCTCCATTTGTGCAATATGTTACATCCAACAAATGAAATCTCTAAAACAATGATAGTCAAGTAACATTATAGCGTTAGCCCAAAACATGTTTTGTTATTTGATAGGCATAAAAAAATGAAAGATCTATCAGTTGTTATTGGAAATATTGTAACAAGTTTCTAGTTCACCATATATTCCCTATCTTTTCACCTCTTTGAATTTAGATAGTTCTTTGCATCTTCTCTTGTATAGCCCAAATTCTCTCTACCTCTTACATATTTACTCATCAAATCAAATTATGCTTTTTGTTAAATTCCTGCATGTTCTTCCATTTAAAGATCATATGCCTCACAATCTGTTAGTTTTATTGAGAAGCTAAAAGATTAACTGTTTTTGGTGGATTAAGTGAATGATTATGTTTAACTTTCATTCTTGCAGTACATCCTACTTTTGTCTCATATTAAAGATTAATGATCTTAAAGTTTTTTTTATTTGTTTTTTGTGTACCCTCTTTGAAACAAACATATATGTAAGAAGTAATAAATCCATTTTTTTTATTCTTGTTAGGGTAATTTTTCTAACTCAAAAACCTTTACTACCGCCATGATTAACCCAAAAATTTCATGCATCTTCTAAGTTATCAATTTCAAGGCCAAGTTTAGTTAAAGTAGAACATATTTGAGTGAGAATGTTTTTATTAAAAACAAAACAACACAACACACTGTTGGCCTCGTAGCCTTAAAATAAAAACATAAACAACTAACTATAACCTACAATTTACATAACTTAGACGTGGGTGACTTCTCTCTAAAATAAACCAACTTCTAGTTAAACATGCCTAATAAATAGGAAACCAGAAAACAAGAAAAACAACAGAAACAATAAAAATGACTAATTACAATATTCCCTCCCTTAAACTATACATTAAAAGCATTTAGTTTATCACTAAAGCATCAACCATTCCTAGCATGCTTCATAATTTTAGGAACTACTCTAACTCGACAGATTTTGTCATGATGTCTACAACCTGATGTTTAGAATTGCAATAACTCAACTCTGCAACTCCATCTCTTGTTAAACCTGAGAAAGTGAAATCTTATATCAATATGTTTGCTCCTATAATGAAATACTAGATTCTTACACAATTTTATGGTAGAGTTATTGTCACATTGAATCATGGTACTTTTTTCCTTTTTGTGACAAAGTTTCGCTAGCCCTTCTCAACCAAACACATTGACAAACACAAAACACAACTATTGTGTACTCAACCTTAGTAGTAGATAACGCCACTACATGTTGCTTCTTAGAAGACCACGAAATAGCTCAAGAACTAAGAAAACAAAACTAGAAGTACTTTCCCAATCATCCATATCACTAGCAAAACCACTATTAGTGTAAGCTGTAATATCCTAGAAAATAGTTATGGAATAAAAACTAACCTAGAATTTAATTTTAGAGATAAATAAGATAACACTTATTTTTTTAACATAAAAGTTTTTTAAGTAATAAAAGTTAATAATTTACTTTTTATTTTTATAACAACCACTAACTCTCTCTAAAAAGATATTATCTATCTAAGAAGATGTTCTGTTTTATTTTTATAAAAACCACCAACTATCTCTAAGAAGATATTCTGTTTATAAAAACTACCAACTCTTTCTCATTTTTTAAGAAGATATACAGTTTCATTCTTATGAGAACCACCATCTCTCTAAAACAATTTCTCTTTAAAGTTTTCTACCTTCTCTCTAGATTTGTGATATCATATGTTATCAGATTGACAATTAGAGGACATCCTTAGATTCTTAGCGTTGAGTAAATCAAGAGTGTCCGATCAGATTCTTGAACAGAATTAGGTTGTCTTGATTTAGGGTTTTTGAGTATCTCTACTCTATAGAGGTAAGAGAAGCTAGTTTGATTGTTTTTAATATATATTGTAATTATTTATTTTATTAAATATGAATTTGATGAATTTGAATTGAATGGAATAAATGTTTATGTATGATATGATGTAGTATCAATGTTTGTGAATGGTGTAGTGTGTGATCAAGACATAGTATCTTCAAGAAAGGAGATACCCGTGTTGAGATTATTAGAACGTGCATTATTTGGGGGTTCGATCTATCTAAAGAGGTATCCTGACTCTATTGATACATTAGATTCATATAGATGAAGTCTACCAATTAGTAAAGAGTCGAAGGAGGTTCATATAATTATGTCCGAGGTTTGAAATATGAGCTAATCGAAATATGACATATGGATTAACCTTGTGTATATGGGAACTGTACCCGAGGTTTGAAATAGGAATTGATCGAGACAAACTCCGAGGTTTGAAATATGAGCTTATCGGAATAGATAGATGGTATATGATAGGTGCAAACCTCTAAGTCTAACTCAATGCACGAGTCTTCCGAGAGTAGAGAGTCCAATGTCTTTCTATGTGAGATGAATTATGAAAGATTGAATTGTTGTTGTTTGGTTGAGATAGAAATTTAATTTATGAAAATACATTTTTTAAAACTCTCTAGCTTACCCTTCTTTTTGCGTGTTGTTTGTTTTGTGTTTTTTAAACTGCAATAATTGTCTATTACACGTGAGCAGAAGATTTGACAGGTGGTGTGAGTCCCCAGTGAATTGTTGGAGAAACTTTATTTTACTTTATCTGTAATTTTACAAAGACATTTTTATTAAATTTTATATGGAGAAATATATTTTGAAATAAATGATGAATGTTTGGATATTTATATTTAAGTTTAGTATATAATTTATGTGCAATAAAGTTTCTATTATATGAAAAATATGGGATGTTACATAAGTTATCAAATTTGTACAGTCACCCTTTATAGAGAATTCCAAGCTCGGTTATACCTTTTAAATATCTTAATAGTCTTTTTTATGCAAGCCAATAAGATTCAGTTGGAGAAGGCATGAATATACTAATAAGATTCACTCCATACATCAAAACCGGGTTGAGTTGTAGTCAAGTACATCATACTACCAACCACCTACTTAAGCAAAGATTCATTAACTTTGGTTTCAACTTCATCCTCTGTCAACTTTGTGCATAGGACTATAGGATTCTTCACTCAATTGTTTTTATCCATTCAAAACCTTACTAGAATTTTGTGAGCATACTTTCTCTGACATACAAATTCCATCTAAACTTTGTACCACCTTAATTTCAAGAAAGTACCTCATTCTCCCTAAATCAAACAAGTCAAACTCCAACATCATAGAATTCTTAAAATCATCATACATACTTTTATCATTTCAAGTATATATTAAATCATCAACATAAAGGCTTACTATTAGAATTTTAAGGTAATTCCTTTCACTTTGTGAATCGTCTATGTTCACGTAAGCACCTTTCAAAACCTTTTTAGACAAATAAGCCTTTATCTTGCTATACCATACCCTTAGTGCTTGCTTTAAGGCATACAATGCCATTTTTAGCTTGTAAACTTTTGTATTCTTCACCTTTCTCCTCATATCTCAATGGTTGTTGGACAAATATTTCTTTACTGAGTTCACCATGAAAGAATGCGCTCTTTACATCTAGCTGAAATACATCCCAAATATTTTGTGCTCCCAAACCAAGTATTATGGTGTCAAGTCTAGTAACTAGAGCGAAAACTTCAGTATAATTTACTTTGTATTGTTGTGCATACCCCTCTGTCACTAGTCTTGCCTTGTACTTGTTTACCTCTCCATTCTCATTAAGTTTAGTCTTCAAAACCCACTTAACTCCAATCAATTTTACTCCTTCGAGTAGAACAGTTAGTTCTCAAGTTTTGCTTTTTTCTATTGACTCAATTTCAGACATTATCGCATCCCTCCACGTCTTGCTTTTGATAACTTCTTTATATGTAAGTGGGTCGCCTTCAATAAGCATTATCATAACGTTTAGATTGTCTTCATTTGTTAGACCTTCACCAGTTTAAAAGTCTATCATCCAAGATGGTGTTCTTCTTACTCACATTCACTATGGGTAAATCATCCTCATTTGATTCACTAGAAGGAGAACCACCTGCTAGTGAATCTTCTTAATTTGATTCATTAAAAAGAAAGCCATAAGCATCGTTGCCTTATATTTCCTCTTCAGTGTCACTTTTATCATCATCTTTCCACTTTAAAACATTCAGTTCACATTCTCCTTTGCTTCTACCCCAATTTCTGCATTCGTCTTCTTAAAATACCACATTCTTATTAATGATCAATTTCTTAGAATGCGGACCATATAATTTGTATGTCTTTGATTTATCACTTACTTCTAAGAAAACACATGTCTTGCTCTTGTCATCTAACTTGCTTCTTCTCGGTCTCGAAAATGTAACTAATATATCTCTTTGAAAAAACATTTCTCCATGATGATCAAGAGTTGCCAAATAGGGTTCAATTGATCTTATTCTTGCATAATATGACCACTTACAAACTATTATTGTATTCAAGCAATGATATTACCCTATTCATGATGAATACCTGCTGTAATTTACCAGTGGTCTTATAACGCCTATTGATGCCACAATGAAGACCTGATATTTATATAATCCCTATAATTTTAGGGGTAGATTTTGATGCTCTTTACATAAAACAATTCTCCTTTCCAATAGGTAAGAGTGCTGGAGGGCTTTTTTTTACCCTTGATAGTGTTATTATGACCATGACATTGCATAATTAGAAAATTTTAATGTAATTTGTCAAAAATATAAGGTAAAGCATAATTCACAATGAAGAAAAAAATCAAGGGAAAACATCAAATTTGATTCTAATAAAATAATTTTATTTTATATAGTGAATTCTGCATTTTTTTATTAGAGAGAGATGATAGAGTATGTATTTGGGAGATAGAAAAGTTCACTTATACTACCTTACAACATGTAAATAATGAACTCCAGTGACTTAAATATTAAATATTAAAATTAAAACTATTGGTCATAGTCAGAACTTCAACCAAAAATATAAGGAAAAGTCATATGGAAAAGTGTTGTGTTGGTGGTGAAATTTACAACCAATGATCCTATACAACTATTATATTCTCAAAAAAATGTCTGAACAAAGTAAGATAAATAAATGGAAACCATTGACAACAAGAAGTTGTGTCTTCATTAGTGGAAGTGGGGATTATATGAACAATGGGAAGCCTGTTTAAGAAACAAGGATAATGGTAAAAAAACCTTTGTTCAATGAATGCGAGAATGAAGATCTTTTATGAGAGAAGGAAGCTTTAATACGATGAAATTATCAGATTTACTTTATACACTTCTTCTATCAACGGATGCACTGTTTACTATGTGGGACTTAATTGCTACACAACACTTCGCAATGACGCTTATCTTTCTAATTTAAACTGTAGTTTAATTATGCTCAAAAATACTAGTTTGCAGCAGAAAGCTCTCTCCATATATTTTAACTACAAGATTGTCTGATAAAAGATGTAATCTGATCTCTTGAACGTGAATCCGATGCACAGATAAATTATATGGACACGAACATATCAGTCTGAAATAGCATACTGAACCTAACTCCTTTCAATTCTCATGTATTTGTGTGTACAATTATTTACCTAACAAAAGTACATCACGAATTTCTGACCTCAGAAGCAATGGGTGCAGGTTGTAGAACCTATGATATTACTCCTAACAAGTGTGCTTACGCATAAAATGGTATGGCAAGATGCACTTCAAGGCACAAAAATAATGTTGAAATTCAACAAACCCTTTCTAATTCTTGAGAAGTATTTGTGCCGCCAATATAGTTCAACTGAAATATATCTATCAAACAATAGACAGGGTAAAAAGAAAAAAAAAAAAACACTAGATGGTGCATTTGTTACGCAACGATCTAATAACTAAGAACAAACTGAAAAGAACTGCAAAACTTATAAACTTAGCACAGAGCTCTTTTGGTCAATGCTGCATTTTAAAAAAAGGACCAAAAGATATTTTTTTTTTTTCCAAAATAAAGATTTTGCAACATAGCCAGGGATGACCCTGATGAAATCTCACCCCAAAATTTGTTTATCTATGCATCTAAGCCATTCCTCAGCTCTTATGTCGCAGTGTTTGAGCCTGAAGATTTTGATTTTCTTCTAAGAGTCTGTCATATTCAAGTAGCAGATCTGCAGCTTGCTTTTGGAGGGAAGCAACATGTGCTTCAGCAGTCTCAACTTTCTTGTCCTTCTCTTCAGATTCCAATTTTATCTTTTTCAAACTTTCGGACACACGTGAGAGTTCTTCCTTCAGCTGTTTTATCTCCTTGGAAGCTTTCTCATCCTTTTCTTTAAGTTGGACAGTTTCCTTTTTAAGGTTTTCCAATTCTTCGTTTGAAGTTCTTGCATTACTCCTTATATTAACAAGTTTTTGAAGATAATGGTGGATACGATCAATAAGGAATACAAGGAATAATGCAAAACCTGCAAGACCAAAATAATTCATTTAAGACATGGTAATCCAGTTTAAGATGTATGCTAATGTTTGTGTCAAGTCAAACTGTTTTTGTCCCATTTTCTGTTTTTACAATAACAACAAGAATGTCACTTTATTTCCTGTTGAGATGCGTTTAATTATTAATGGAACCATAAACATTTCCTTAAACTAAATTGGTCCTAAAAGAACTCAAGAAAATTGATGTCCAGTGTCCTCACAGCATTCGAAGTGAAGAAGCTCTAGAAGAAAAGACAAGATTGGATAGGCATTGATCTTTTTATGCACTTAATTGCAGACTAAACTTGCTGAATAAAACACATACAACAGCACATCTCTACCAAAAAATAAGTAAATAAAACATCACTACAGCAGATGCAGATACTTCCAATACTTCAAATTCTACAAGTGTCAGAACCTTAGTTATGTCAAATTCTACAAGTACAACACATGACTGAAAAAATACCTATCAAAAGTTCCGAAATTTCTACAAACAAGTCTAACTAAAAACACAATACAAAGGCCAGTAGATGAAATGCCATAAAATAGTATTTGTTATCATGCCCCCAGGAAACAAACACTAAGAAACATTTATTGAAATTCATTAAATTTCCTAATTATGTTTTGAACTGCATAGATATTTCTTCAACCAGATGATTGTGAAACATGAAATGAGTTATACCATAAAATGATGTTTCATATTATCATTTAATCAAAGTCCATATTAGCTTCATCAACTCTATACACTGCTTACTCTGCTGTTCTTAACACTGCCATCAGGGTAGTCAAAATCATTGATCTTAAGTAAGGTAGCACGATTTTATGATTTTCTAAAGCTGAGCAATTGCAATTCCAAGTTGCAGCTCATTTTTTTCTGCCTCCTTTTCAATTAATCTTCTCCCTTCAAGATTCAGGTAAACTTAGTCTGTCTTCATTTCACTCTCTTCATTTTGTCTTCTTTCTCTGGTTATGAGGTCACCTGGGTTCCTCTTTGACCAATTGAGTCCTTCCTGAGCTATGTTCTGGACTTCTGGGTTCATCTTCTTTTGTTCTAAGTTTATCAGGGCAGAACAGACACAACATGTCTCACAACTAATGTCCAAAATATAGCACGCCATGACACTAGTCACACAACATATTGCATACTTTTCAACTTCTCTAAGATGATAATAGATGTTACTTTTTAATATTTTATTTTAATTTAAGTTGACTTTTCTATAAGTTTGAAAGACGAATATTTATTTTAATAATATCATTGCATTTGCTATAGTCACTCGTAGGGACATTGCCTAACCAGATAGAGGATATTCCAGATGACTCTCAAACAGATTTCTTTCCATATAGATAGGTATTTCCATGGAAAGATAAAGACAGGATCCATTTAAATCTTGCTTTATTCACTATTTCCGTCTTCTCTTGATTCTAAATTTCACCTGACACTGGCATCCAGAGTAGTCATCTTATTGGAAGTTGGCCCGTCTTAGTCGGAAGTTAGTGGCCCTCTGGAAGTCTCTCCCTCATTACCATCAATACCAAGTCCTTCTTGGTTTGAAGAAGCTGATAATTGTATCAAAGTAGGTCTGGAGGCCAGGGTAAATTGTCATCCTCTTACCCTGGGAGTCTCCTACTCTAGATTGTGGAAGCAGGTGTTGGCTCAAGTGTATCTACAGAAACTGGATCAGAAACTTAAGAAAGATGAGGTTTACAGAAAGAAGAAATACTGAACAATGTATATCTCCAAAATGTGAGATATTACAAAATGAATAACTATGGTCCTTTGAGGGACCAGTATCCTCCCAACATATATTTTCTCAAGGCCCCACTTCTCTGCCCCCAAGTGTATTTTTATTCAAATCTATCTTATTGTTAACTACATGTGCTGACATGGTAACTAACTCTAAACTACTTGTAACCACATCAAATAGCTCTATTCCCATTTCATTATTTCTTCTCTCATAAACTGATAGAAACTTGGTATTATGGTGCGCCCAAGTATACTGGATGCTCCCGTTGATATCAAGCCTTTGAGGGCAAGTTTCAGAATTGCTTGGGTGCTTAGCAATTGGTATTAGAGCTGGTTGCCGATGTCTTAGGGGCGGTGTTATGATAGGAACTTGGTATTGTGGGGTGCCCAGGTCCTACACCAAGTATTGAGGATGGGTTCTGCAGTACTCTTTCTTGTTCTTTCTACTATTTTTCAAATATTGGTGTCATCAAACAGGCCCAAACCCGTGGGCCAACCTAGCCCACCACATGTTCGGCGCAGGCCAAAAATGAATTTTCTTGTATGATGGATCAAAAAATTGGACCTAATCTCTGAACTCTGGAATGGGTTCCAATGCTCTTTACAAATTGACAAGATTGATGGAGTAGTGTATGTCCCATATATTGATTTTGAGCGTGGTTGGAGTAACTTCTCCATAGACACTTCTAGGAGAGAAAAATAAGAAAAAAAGATGAAATAAACTTTTTCATAAGCTAAAATTAGTTCAAGCACAAGTTAGAAAAGTAGCATGAGAGAGCTTCTACAATTAGTTTATACACAAAATAATTTTAAGTCACAGAAAAAACTGATTTCATTTTTTTTTCTCCTAGAAGTGTTTATGGATAAGTTTGTGAGCTACCCCTTACTGAAAGATCACACCCCCACCCCCCCCCTTAACGACATTGCTTTTAAAAGTGAGCTTTCATATACTAATGTTATATTAGAACAATATTAATTTTAAGTTTGAGATATCAATATATTCAGTACTCATCTAAAGTGCATCACAAAGTTACCGTGGGTAACAAACGAGTTAAAGAAAAGATCTAAAACTCAAGAGTCATGCTTATACAAACATATATTATTTAGGAAATAAAAACTGTAATCTTGATCTAATAATGAAGAACACTGTCCCAGGACAATCCTCTTCTAAAAAGTTGGGAAGTGAGACAAAAGGATCCTTGTAGGTGTCAATTTTCTAATAGCAACTCAATAAACATTATTCCTTTTCAGATTCTTTTCAAATTGAAGAGAATAAGGATATATTTTCTAGAACAAGTACAATAACAGAGCAACAACATATAATTTTAAGATGCCTCAATCAAACAGTTATATAGAGATATTAATAAATTCGAGCATTTATTTGTGAACATGACACATTGTTTAGAGAAAGATACCACCAACCTCAAAAACCATGTGCGGAAGAACGTTCTTCTACTATCTATAAACACGTCCTCATTGCATGAGAAGAACTACGAAAAGAAAAACACAGCCTGTAACACACCCTAACACATTATTTCATCCTCTTTCATGAAAGATTTTTGAATCACCAGACGACATAACCATATCTGATTATGGTATCACCACGTCAACCTTACAACAACTGCAACACTACCATCACTACAGTGCAACTATGATTTAAAAACCTTTCTTCCGGGAACTGGCAAGTTTAATAACAACAATTCTTTTAGTTTAGAACTGACAAAAATGGTAAGCAGAACAACGCATCAAACACTAACCAATTTTAAAGAATTCATACAACTAAGGTCCTTCTTCAACTGAGGCCTACTAAAGAAGGGTCAAGCAAAAAAATGCACATCAATACTTGGAGCCTTAAAACTACGAAAAAATCATGAAGTGTATAATGAGCACTAAACCAGTCAACAAGGATGCAAATAACCCAGATGAAAGGAACATGAACGCACCCATAAGGGAAGCCTCCAGCAAGTGAGTTCTCCACAGAACTTGATCCATGGGCGACATCGTGCCTAGTTTAGCACCTTTGTTCTGGATCTTGACAATGCTCGTGAGACTTGAAAGGAGAATCACAGACATGGTACCTGCAATAGTTTTTACTGTAGCCGGACCCTTCCCCATCTTCAACTGATCCAGGCTCTTGATCACAAGATCTCTCAAAGGTCCTATCTTCACCAACAAAAGAAATGCCAGAACCCCCTCAGCAAAAATCACCAAGAACAACAGCTGAATCATCCTTTGCTCCCTCAACTAAAACAAATGCCCCCCACTTCACTGTAATTGCAAAAATCCTTACTTTTTGCCAAATAGAGTGCTATCACTTACGGTTTGAAAATTAAAATCCACCCCACAAGCAAACTCATGCTCCCATATGAAAATAACACAAGGCTACCCTTGAACTGAATTGAAGGAAAGACCCTCCTCTAGTCACACTCACACAGACCCTTTTATCCCTTTGCTGAAACTCAGACTAGCACACAATGACCCACATGAATGTGCAAACAAAAAACTTATATGCAGCATCAAAGCTCGAGTCTTTACATGCATTAATTTCGAGGGAAAAGGCTCAAAATACCACCAGCGATGGTTGAAGTGGAAAGAGACAATTTTAAACCCTTTAGAGAGAGACTTGTTCGTGTAGAGGGTTTGATCTGAGTATGCGAATGCTCCAAAAATGGGTTTGGTACAGGTGTGTCAAAGAAAATAAAAAAAAAAAACAGAGAGAGAGAAGAATTGAGTCAAGCGTTTCAACAGCACCGCCGTGTGACTATGATGTCTTATGTTCGTGACACGTCAATTTTTTTCTTTCAGTAAAATGAAAACATTTCTTATTTTTTCAAGATTTCCGCATTTTCGAACTACCAGTCTCCAACTACTTTATTCGGTGCAGAGACATTAAGAAAGCCTCAGTTAGGATAATTTATTCGTCCTTTGCTACATATCCATATAAATGCTAAACAAAATGAGGTAAGTAAGATGTAAACGGGCGTACTACCAATTTAGTTGAATCTAAAAATATAATATAATTTAAATAGGCAAAAAATACTAGTGAATGGAGATTTTAAATTATAATATATTTGAAAGATAACATGTTTTTCTTTATTGAGATTAAATATATAAAGTGCCAATTTTATTTTCATAAGAATGTGATTCAAAACATTGAAATATATTTTTTTAAACAATTAGGTTTAATAGGCTTCTTTTTTTCTCTCGTAATTATTCATCATTAAGAGGGTGATAATTTTCCATATGAATATAATTTTTCATATAATTATTCATCATTAAAAGGGTAATAATTTTCCATATGAATATAATTACCAGTAGATGATTTAAAATAATTGTAAGAGATTGTGGTATTTTGTCCCTTTTATGTAATTAGGTTACTTTTCTTTTCCTCTCCTCTTTTTATATTGCTTCTCTTTTCTTATAACAAAACTATGTTTAGAAACATGAATTACCATCTACATGATTTCATGTAAATATCCATTTTTAAGACACAATCCCTGTAGGTCTTTCTTCCCTTCAATACACTTTTAACTTTTTAAGTGTGTGCCAACTACAATGTCACAATTGTACATTAACACTACATAAATAAAACTTACTTAAGAAGGATATTTTTGTCAATACACATACTGCAGTCTAATTTGACTAGTTATATATCAATTATAATTTAAGGACAAGCATAGATATGTATAAATAATGTCACAATGAAATCTTCTCTCTTTCTTTCTCTCTTTGATTTGATATCATAAGATTGTTGGTTAGTGTTAGAGTCCAAAATTATAACATATTTTGTCAAAATATTCTTTCAGAAATTGGGGGTTCTCAATAGCCATTGAAGATCAACAAAAATGGGTGATGAAGAAGAATTCGTTTGAGCTTCGAGTCTGTGATGAGCAGTGGAGTTCATTCTTATCGAGCTCTCTCTTACACTCAATTCATGTCATCATCGAAAAATGGCAACTTACTCATAACAAGTTAGAGGATATACGTAGTGGCCTAGTCACCACTACAAACTATGACTGCGATGAAAGCTCGTTGCTTTCACGGCTGGTGGCAGCAATCGTGTCTAAGTGTCACGATCTGTGTTGGCATTGTGTGGATGTTTCCTATAGCTGGAAGCTTCTGATACATGGTGATTTGGACCTAACATTTGTAAATCTCGATTCATGCACGAGAAATCTCTCTAAGATATATAAAATGGAACTTTTAACAAAACGACTTTCACGCTTGTTGTGTCAGAGCCAAGTATTGGCACTTCGAAAAGAGGACATGAGGTTCTACATGAGGGACCTAACGACAAGGATGAAGACTGTAGATCTGGGGATGAAATGACAAGCATTGTGAAACCTTTTAATATTTTTGTTGGAGGAAAAGAATTATGTGAAGGTGATCATTGATGTGGGTGACATGGTTTCACAATGTTGATATTTTTATGCATAGATGATCAACTGACTGATATTTTTACCAAACCCCTCTTTGAAGAAAGATTTATTCCTTTTAGAACATTATTGGACATGTCATTTGTTGAAGAAGTGATCAATTAAAGTGTCTAAAACATTAGCCTATACATTCTTTCGTACTAAAAGTCAAATGTATACATAATAAGTATCAAAAAGCATGTATATTAGGCATTAAACACATACATTCTTTCATGCATCAAACTATCCAAGAAATTTCATTGTGCATTAAAATGTTTAAAAAAAAAAGCTTTTAAAGAAAACCATCTTTACTAAGTTGCATTTTAACCCCCCCCCCCCCCCCCC
>Ga0209489_105942_pt1 | contig 20339 bp, 11 predicted proteins | sample SiratrowhiteBW_FD_187527 | JGI IMG/M metagenome (GOLD analysis project Ga0209489, IMG submission 187527) | Root nodule microbial communities of legume samples collected from California, USA - Siratro white BW (SPAdes) (version 2) | ecosystem: Host-associated > Plants > Roots > Nodule | place...
AAAAAAAAAAAAAAAAAAAAAAAGGTACACATGAGAAAAATGTACCAAACAATACAAGTCCAGGGTAGTACACGATAGAAGAATGAAAAAAAATGTGAGTAAAATGTACCAAACAATGCAAGTCCAGGGTAATAATACATGATAGAAGAATGCATACCCAAGTTTGTCTTCCTTTGCTTTATGGCTTGGGGGAAGAGTACGAAACTTCTCAGTCAGACGAACGCACTCTTGAATATTTTCAGGAGCGATAAAATCTAGAGCAACCTTTATGCACGACTGCCAAAAACCAAAATTCAATATTAATGTCAATTACAATACAACAAAAAGCAATTAAGCATGGAAAAGGGAAAACAAGCAAGCAATTTGCAGTCAATAGCCATAGTTAGAAAGTTCAACATAAATTACAGTAAGACAAAATTGGATCAAGACGTAAATGCACATTATTTAGAATTGGCACACCTTTAAGTTTCTAACTTGACGGGGGCACCCGGGAGGTATAAAGACAGCCTCACCAAGGTTTTGCATAAAAGTCGAAGGTGCAACTCCTGTAACAGGGCCCTCAAATGCATAAATGGGAAGATAGTGAAATTCTATCATGGCCACGAAGCAAATTTAGATAGAGACACAAACCAAATTCTTCCTTGAGCTTCCTTTTTTGATGAGAAGTCAGATAAAAAACTTGATCATGAAAAGGATGAAAAACCTAGACCATAAGATGAAGATATAACAGAGCAATCAAAATAGTTAAAAACTGGGATTTGATGAATTTCTTTAGTGGCTAAAGCACTCAGTAGAGTTTACAAATATATGTTCAATTGTTTAACATCTTTAAACGTGATAAAGACTACAAATCAGGTACAATTGCACAGAACATTTTCAGAACAAGCTGAAACAAAGTAACAAGATGGAGTTAACCTATGCTTAAAGTCTCACCCATCCAGCAATCTAGTACAGAAGAGAATAGAGCTTCTAATTAATTAGGACGATTTCCTATATACCATTCTGCTTCAACCAAGCTAAAAGTCAAATTTGCTATCCGTGTAATTGTGGGTACTTGTCTTCCAAAAGCAACACACAAGAAAATTAAGGAACCCTAGTCATGGAAAAACAAATAACCAAGGCACCTTAATCAAGATGGTGACAAATCATGCCTTTGCTGGCTTTCCTCTTGTCTAGCCTCATTGCAGCTGCTTGAATCCGGGAACTTCGAATTAACGGCTGGCAGACCCCGACGTCCTAAAACAACAAGATCAAGTAGCCGTCTTCTTGCATCATAGACAGGATTTGGTTCTACCAAACACCCTCGTTCATAAGCTTCCCTAAGGAAAACAGTATGTCTTTTACCCTTCGTTGACAAATAGAAGATCCCTGGGTGGTCCAAGAAGAGATCCCTTATATTTAAATCAATCCCAAACCATTTCCTAAACTGGCTGATCTTCTCAACTTCCACCATCTTCTCCACTGTCAAACTCAAGAACTCATGAACAATCGACACTGCTCGCTTCTCCATGGCCATCATTCCAGCCTTAGACTTCTTCTTCTCACCCGGCACTTCATAAGGTCCCACATATGGCAATCTCTGCCACTCCTTCACCTTGGCCTTGAAATTCTTGCTCAACCTCATCCCCGGAGGATACCCTTGTTTGAAACTGAACTGCATTTCCATCCTATCAACACTGCAGTCCTCTTTGCAGCACTCAACAACCCTCCAATCCTCAACAGCCGCCCTAATGCCATTTCTGGAAACACCATCAACCATCTTCAACAAATGAGTATTCTTTTCATGCGCATCACACAACTGAAAAACACCAGAATTAGCAGATATAACAGAGTCCTCGAAATCATCAGGCAGCCCAAGCTCCTTCCAAACCTTAAAAACAGCTCTAAGAGGCACCGTTCTGGATGCTGACATGGACAGTATCCGAACAAGTCTTTCAACAACAACAGGCAAAGAAGCATTGATGGCCACCGCTTCCTGGCGTGTAACATCAAGAGCAGCGTCAGTTAACCTGCAATAGGGCTTCAACTTGGAATTATCATAGTAAATGTCGAAGATGTGAGGAAACTTGCGGAGGAAGGCAATGGCCCCGCGGTTTAGGTGGAGCTTCTGGGAGAGCTTGGAGAGAAAATCAATGGAGACTGATGGGTTCCTTGGGTTTGCAAGGATGAGGTCTTGAACGGAAATGACCTTGAGAAGGTTCTTGTAGTTGTCCATTAGTTTCTCAAACGTGGGGTCTCGAAATCTCGATGCTACATACTGAGCAGACGTTGTTTTGGATCGAACACACATGGAAAAACGAGTTGGGTGCTCCAGTCTGCCCACAAACTTCACACCCATTAGTGTCAACAACCCTTTCTTTATGCAGACTCGGTTTGACATTTCGTCGAACAGCTGAGACTCAATTATTAATCAGACAGAAGGCAAATTTTAGAACACAGAAAATTATGTTCCCGCTTTTAATCAGAGCCCCGATCTTCCATCCACCATATGGAATCGGTGACAAGGTACGGTGAGGATTCGAAGGTTGTGCTGCAAAAGTTGCTAGCTTTGATGCCGGAGAGTCGAGGTTACACTCTGCGTCTCAGTTAAACAACACAAGTCCAACACTACTTTGTTTATGTTGTATATCTTGTAGGCATAAATATTTCATATATAATCATTTAATTATATACATCTAAAATTATTTCAATATATTTTTTTATAAATGATATTAGCATTTAACTTTGTTTAAATTTAAAGATAATAACATATATTTGTAGGAACAGTAATTAATGTAATATAATTCATTTTTAATAGAGAATAATTTTTACAATTTAAATAAAGATTTTATTTAAATTTGAATACAAGAATAATAACTTTAAAAATTGTAAAATCTTAAAAAATGTACTCTCACCTTTATAAGTTGTGTATAAAATATGACTAGGACGAAAATATAAAAGACGAGTTAATATAATTGTAAACTCTTTGTTTTAATTATTGAAAAATGTAGGAGATTTATTTATCTTTTTTACTTTGATTAGAAAAAATATGAGTAACTTTTTAACTATTACATAGTACGCTGGCCAAATAGAACATGATCATTGCGTAAATAAAGTAAAAGTAATGGAAATCCCTAAAAACTAATAAACTAAAATTAATTTTATTACAGTAGTTTTAATTATTAATTCATTTTATGCTAATTTTATGGATTAAATTATTTAATTTAAAATTATAACTTTATGCTATGTATATGATTATATAGGTTAATACTAATCTGTATAAATAAATAATCAAATCATTTTTTATAAGGATAAATTATGATAAAATATAGTTCAAGGACTAAAAGAATAAAAAATTATTGGAAAAAATAGTCCATAAAATGTTAAGCTACTAAAACTGAATTTTGTCTATCTTGCAAGTTTGAGTACATATTTAGATAACAGTTTTGGTAAATACTTTTTTAGAAAGAAAAAAAAAAGATTTTTTACAGGTTAAAATTTATTTACGGGTAGATAGAAATGTGAAAACATTACACGAGAACTTTTACCAACTACATAAACTAATTTTAAAGCTAAAACAAATGTTAATTTGTGTATTAAGGGAGTTTGAGATAAATTTAAGAGTCTTTGAAATGATATAGTTTCAAAATTATAAAATATGATTTTGCATTTAGTTCTTTTAAACTGCACAACACTTTCTATTTGTTAATTGTTTTACTAGTTTAGTTTCAAGATAATATATATTCTAAAAGAAAAAGGCAAGCCACCTTTAACTTTATGTCTTTGTAATTAATCTAGGCAAGAGACCGATTAACTCCAATATGTATTATACGGTTGATCAAGATATAACTAAATATTATAATGGCTCAACAGCATAATCGATTCATAATAGAATCGTAACATATTAACCAAATATAATAGATAGGTTCAAATATTCTAGGCCCATTATAATGTTTATAAATATGAACTCAATCACTACAGATAAGGTACTTCTAAACTCTTATCTAAATAACGTGCACTCTCCACCTAATTTTAATTTTAGCGTTGGAGTGCCTGCATGACTCCCTCTTGGGACTGTGGAATTTAGAATGCTTAGAGCAGGAGCAATATTAGGAGCGATCAAAGAACAACCATAAAAGATATTGTTGTTGCTGGAACTAACTCATATCTTGCGAGAACATTTTGTGCCCACCGTGGGCCGAGATTGGCCTAACAAAGATGGTGACAACTAGAAATCATGAAATCCACCGCACCAACCTACACTATACTTTCACCATACACGTCTTGCCATGCACCTCTCACAATGCTCCATACGCCGCCAATAAATCGGCCACCACCATTCCCATGCACCTCTCATTCATGTACCCCGCAAGTCACTGCTTCTACTTTCTCTCTACCGACGGTGGTTAGGTCTTGACCATCTTACCAACCATCATCAACCTGCCTCCGCCGCTGGCGTCCACCTCCACCGACACCATCATGAGCGACATTAGGGTTCTCCGCAACATGGACGATGACAAGGTTTTCACCTTTACCAAGGACCTCACCGCCCCACCACCTTGTCATGCAAACCAAGCAACTCGGCCTCACCCCCGCTAAGAGTCAGAAGCTTCTCGATCGGACCTCCGCCACCAGACTCCTCGCTCAGCCGCTTGACTTCTCTGACATCCACAACTTGACAGAGGTTTTCCGCGTCACTGCCTCTGGTCACAAGGTGTCTCTGATCATCATCTTCATCATCGCGGTATTATTCTTGGTGGCACAATCCTCTGCGGCAATCCACGGTAGCGAAAACAACATCATGAAGGTTCATCCGGTTCCGTGAAAACGCAACATCTCAATCCAATTTGGCGTGGATGGGGAGAACCCCATGTCGGAGGCGCAGGCGCTGTTGGGAATCGCCAATAAGAAGCTCTACCGACTCCCGCACGTGTTCAGCTGCGTCCTGGAGCTCCTGTTGCGCCGACGTGGCGGTGGAGGAGGACCCTGACTGCTTCCGCTTCATGACGGAGACCGATGGTATCGGCGACTTTAGAGTGCACACGGTCGAAATCCATCCTGACGTGACGAAGATCGTGGTGAGGGACGGTTGTTTCCGTGGAGCTGTCGCTTAACCAGCTCGAACTGGATATGTGGAGGTTTCAGTTACGGGAATCCACGCGGCCAGAGCTGGCGAGCGCTGTGTTCGTCGACAACAAGCTCATTGTGACGATGCCAAAGGGGTTGGGAGAAGAGGATGAGGATGGTGATAGAGGAGGATGGGAATGGTGATAAAGGTATGGGTGGTGGTAGACTTGTGCTTGTACAGTGATGAATGAATGAGTGAGCGAGTACTTTTAAGGTTGTACTATACAGTTGCTGTGAAAGTACAATACCTTCAAGACATTAAGCCAAAGGTGCCACTCAAGGTTGCAAAACCACTTTTGCAGTTTCCACATCATCAATCCCAAGGTCAACAACAAATTCCTGCTTCATATGGCAATTGCACTGGAGCTACCCACTCTTCCCTAGCAAATTCTACTTCTACCAAGTCACGAATGCGTTGGACACTAGAACTTCACAAGGCTTTTGTGGAAGTTGTCAAATAAGTGGAGAGCTATTCCAAAGGGATAAACTATTTGGTTAATCTCTCCAAATGTGTAGATTGACACTGACTTTAGAGGAACAGACTTAATAGGGGTGGTGGGAACCAACCTCAATTTCATCGCATTCACGTTGAGGAATTAAAGCCAAAACATCTAGACTAAATTTTGTACCCTTCATATTCAAGTCTCCATGTATTAATCACCATGAAAGACAATTTTTGCAAAACCCCCAAGACAATCAGTCACGCTCGAAAGTGCAATCTGCCACCACCTTAATTGTGACCAAACGATTCCATATTTGCCACACCCAATAGAAAATGGGCAATGCTATTCAGATTAATTTTGGTCATCACTTTCTCTCTCAAAGGAATTCAACTCCACTGGAGATCAAACCCAGAATCTCTGTTCCTAGACCAATGGTGTATCCATGATATAGATGCCTGACATCGATCAATATTTCTGTCTCAACAGGAACTCTCTTAGCACAGTTATGTTGTTGAGCCGTTACGATATTTGATTGTGTCTTGGTCAACAGTATAGTATAATTATTAACATTACAAATGATGAAAAGAAAATTGCTAATAGAATTAAAATAATATCTTAAAAGTTGGTTTCTTTGAACATTGTTTCCTAGTTAGTAGGTACCTTATTTCTTAATTAATCTTATATCCTATTAATTATAATTAAAGTTATATATCCCAAAACCAGTGTTATAAATTATAAAACATCTTGAAGCTAAGAAAATATTGATTATCAGAAATATTATTCACTCTTTTAACAAAATCTCAACAAATATTAATTAAATAAATTACTTTTATCGTCGCCTTAAAAAAAAACGATGACAGTGATTACATGTTAAAATCATAATAATTAATTAAAAATGGTATTTCATCTTATAATTCACTCTCTATATATATATATATATGAAACAGATCCCAGAAACAAAAGAAACAAACATTATAACTAAAAATCATATGAAATATGATGCAAAATGGTATTTCATCTTATAATTCACTTTATATATATAAAACAGATCCCAGAAACAAAAGAAACAAACATTATAACTAAAAATCATATGAAATATGATGCTGGCTAATTTGTGATTAATTAAGCATAAGAAACAGATAATGATGCAGGCTATATTGTGAGTAAGAAATAGTGGCTGAATAAATAGAATCAAATTATAAGAACTGTATCTGAATTCCTCAAGTGCTGATGGAGGAAAAACCACATCTTATCCTCAATCCCTTATGAAAAATATCAATCGAACAAACCACAAAAAGATGAAAAGAACATAAAATAAACAATGGCACATACACTATACTAATCAACAGTAATATGCACCAGTGAACTCATAGCCTAAACCTGAACTTACAACTACTGCTTGAAATGCTAATATCATTACTAGCACCAAGATTATCCACCAAAAGCTTGCACCTAACCCTGAACTTCACTTTGAAGAGCTTCAACTTACCAAGCTTAACCCTCACAGGCTGATTAACCTTAAGATCAAGGGGAATATTGTTGGTCTGTTGCAGCTGCTCCTGAATTCTACTTGTTAGGGAACTTGCATCTTGTGCTTCACCTGTTAGAGACAGATCAAGCACTGTGGTGTTTCTGTGACCCTGGTAGAACTTTGGCAAAGACCCTTCACACAATTGTGTGTCCTTGTACAAAGCACTTATGTGGCTTCCACCCTCATAGTATATCCCTATCTTCTTGTTTGGATTTGTTGCAGTGATCTGCACATTGAAGGTTGCTGAGAGGGTGTTGTTGTCAGAAACATTGAACTGGCTTATCCTCAGTTGGTCCACTGAGTAGTTGGGGAGCTTTGGCCTAAACACAAGGTACATGATCCCTACTGTGATGCCAATAGCAACCATCAAAATCAGCAATATGCTAAGTGTCCAACACAAAAACCTGCAGCAACAGCTTCTTCTTCTCTTTGGTGGCTTGGAATGCATCACAGGAAAGGTGCGTTTGGGAAAAACCCTATCAGATTTAGCACTATTTCCAGGCACCAAAGGTCTGTGTGGTGCCTCCACATCATGAATGGGATGAATTCTTTGGTGTTCTGCCATCATTTTGCTGTCAAAATAGCAAGAAGAATCTGTGATATATCATATATTATACAAGTGATCACTGCAAAAATATTGCAGACACTAGACCAAGCTATCTACAGCTCTTGATGATTTTCCTTCTTCTTCTCTTTGTTGGTTAACTTCTCTATGTTAATATATAGGTTAATGATTATTCAATAGGGTGTGTGGAAAAGAGGGTGGGAAGATTAACACGTAGAGGAGTAGGTAATGGCAAATGAGGAGAGTTGAAGCTTCCTATAAATGTTTGACTTGAAACGTTAAAACTTAGAGAGTCACTTTCTCGTTTTAATTATGTCTGCAGAATTATCTATCAAATGGGGTGATTATTCAACCTTGTGTCTTTATAATGCTGATGCAAATCGAAAACTTTTGTCATTTTAAGCATCTTTAGCTACAAAATCAAAGTTTTTTATAAAGTGCTTTGTGTGTGTATATATAATATATGTGGTAGTTGCTGCATAAAATAATTATCCATTTGGCGTCTTATGCAGAAAGTCATGAACCAGTGTTTATAAGAAAATGCTATATGATGAAGTAAAATATAATGAATAAACCATGTTGTATGAATTATTTTTCTTTTACGTATGTTAATGATAGAAGATACATTTTTTAATTTAACAGTGGCATGTGTATTATGATGTAATACTTTTTCTGGTTCAATAAAACAATTAAAAATGTTACTTGTCATTCTAACAAATAAAACTCAAATATACTCTGTTTTTTCTTTCAAATGATATAGATTTTCCACACAATTTTTAATGTTGTCTTATTTTTATCTAAATTTTCCTATTCTATAGAAAAAAAAAAGACGTTTAATTTTGAATAATTGAAAAAAAAAGGATAATACTAAGTGAAGGAAATTCCCAATATTATAAACCATCGAAACCGTGCACTCAAAAATTGGTCAATTGTTTCAAACTCAACGTCACAATGTTTGACAATGTAAAACTCATAACTTATGTAAACAAAAGTTTCATATTCAGGGATGCTTTTTCAGCAGCATCTAACGCGTTCCAGAGACAAAGTCAAATTCATCGTTACATTTCGTGAAAATAAACAATAACCAAAATGTGTGTCAATTTAATTTTGAATATGATTTCAAGTTTCCACTCACCTAATCCTCTTAGCTTAATTGTTAGGATTAATTATTATATTTTAAATATTATTTATTTTAAAGTTGAGTGATTTTGAAAAAAATATGGATTAAGTTGCTTTTGGAAATAGTCAATTATTACCTTTTAGTTTGGTTCTTTGCTGACCATTTCTTCTTCCGTAAGCGTTTTTTTATTATTAAAACTTTGGTCAAAATGAGATTTAATTAATAAACTCCTTGTGTGTGGGCTTATCTACAACGGCTTCTTCTTGCACCTCCATTATTTTATTCTGCACCATCATAATTCTAAAAAATATAAAAATATTTGTTTAACATTTATATTTAAATTATACAATTTGGTTTTATATTTTAAGTTATATAATCTAAAATAAAATATATATATTTTAAATTATACAATCTAAAATATAATATTTTATATTTTGAATTGTCTAATTTATTTATATTTTGGATTTGAAATATATATTTTTTATTTTGAATTATATAATTTAAAATAATTTTTTATATTTCAAATTATTTAGAATAAACTTTTTTGTATTCTAAATTTTAGAATAAAAAAATTATATTTTAAAGAGAGGTGTGACTGAAGAAAATAAAGAATGTAAAATATTATTTTCACTTCTACGAAGATGCTGGAAAAAAGTATAAAGGTGCTGGAAGAAGCCTTTCTTTACCTATTCATCGGCTTCATCAAGCCTAATGGATTACAATCAGGTCGAGGTAACTTTGCACGGATTCTTCCTACATTCCCACGATGATTTCATCATGCATCTCCATAATTTTTTAAATAATGAAAATGATCTTATTAAAATATATGAAGAAATTTGAAAATAATCTGGTATATTAATTCCATATCACATTTTAAAATCCGAATAATTTATTAAAAAATTTAATAAAAGATAAAATTTTTATATTTTATCCTCAATGAAAAATAAAACTTAGTTTATCAAGACGGACAATTTCAAAAATTTCATTATCATACAATAAAAAATCATCTCTTAAAATATCTCACAATTTAGTTTCATATTTGTATTGTGAAGAGTTTCTTAAAAAAAGACCAAGATTATTATGAACATATATTAGATCTTCCATCATTTTACGTGTCATCTTATTCCTTTTTAAATAGTGTATAAAAAGTAGATATTCTAATTTCACAACAAGAAGAAGGACATGATTATCCAAGTAACTCAAGAGCTATCTTATGAAGTATTTATGCATGAGCTCTATGAATAATTCACATGCATCCATTTTACCTCTATCTCTTAGAGTTGGCAAAATATTCTTTTTCATCTAAAAAGTTTATAAATTTTATATTTACTTGTCTCCTTATATCTGGTTCATTAAAGTACTCATAAAACATTTATTTCATTCATAAGTAAGTTCGACATCCCATGTAGAGCAAGTCTTTGTGAATATTTATAACTATTCATGATTGTAATATTTACAACGTTATAAATATATAAACATAAATTAATATAATATTATAAATTTATAATATTGTAAATAAAATAAACACAACAAATATAATCATAAAATAATTTAACATTACCTTAAATTTAAAAAATGAGCAAGACAACAAAGAGATGTGTTACTCTTGGTCTGACAATCATTAATATTAAGTTTACTATCTCAAAAAAAGATGAATTTGTGTTTTTATAGATGGAATATAACCTTTCTCATATTTTCAATAATTGAATCCCACATTTTATATATATAACCATCTCTTTAAGTCATTCTTTAAACTTCTAAATCATTTTAACATGATTATAGTTGAAGCAAATCTTATTAGAGCAATAGAAAACAACTTCAATTAGTTGAAACTATTAAAAATTAATATTCTCATAAAATGTCCAACAATAAAATTTTTAATAAAAGTAACATCCTCAACAATTTATGAGATATATCATAAGCATTGGTCCATAAATTGAGCATATAAGAATCTAATACACGCCTAAATCAGTCTATGTAACCTCAATACATGCATGAGGCTCAACAGCAAGTATCATAGACGTCACAAAATAACAAAATAATCAGCAAAACGTTCCCATCAGGTATCTAGTCTGAACCGAAAAGCTACCATATCATGAACCAGAAAAGGGGTGGTATGGCCTATATGTAACCATACTGCCACAGTACATGTTCTAGGAGATACCTCTGAATAGTATTATCCACTCGAACAAAACCACAAAACAATAAGATTGACTCAAACGACCAAGTACCTCTATGAGAATCATATGAAAACCAAACAACATCAAAATAGGTAAGTCCAACTGACTTCTCACATCAATCAAATTAGAAATGTGTTGACTAATGACATATCATGCAACCCATAGGAATGTCTCGTTATACCTCGAATTAAAATCCTTTCTTGTCACATATGGGAAGTGTACGTAAATCCAAGCTTGTCAAGTGTTACACAATTAAGTTATTATTTTCATAAAGAAAATAAAATTGAAGTTAAACCTGAACTTAAAAAATTATTCACCTAAAATAAGGTCTGCCCAACTGACGGGTCTGTGCACGAGAAACATCTCCTAGCTGTTGAAACATATGCGCTAACGCAACTGCAACAATAACCACCACACACCTAAAAATCCCAAATAATGTCAAATATTAACCAGAGATAGAGGTGTCACTCTTATCTGGAAAAATTGAGCATCTAAGTAGATACAACAAATAAGCTTGTGCAGCAAAGACCCACTCCTGTTGCAAGCACCAAGCCTCATACAACTCTCTCAGCCAATTCAAGCAAACCTATACGCCCTGACACCGACACATTTTAGCATTTGTTGGACCTTTTGGAACACCTAACAAGTCCATCAACACAATACACACTCTAGTATGGTCTAAATTAATGTACATTGAAAACTAATCAAATCGTTCAAAGTGATAGTCATCTCACCAAATGACAAATAGACCATATTAGTGTTTATGTCATCTCTCAACAAATACATACAACAACCTTTTTTCATTAGTCACTTAATAACAAATGTTACAAGACAACAGTCCAAAATTAAGAACAAAAAGATTAACCTCAAGACGAAGAATACCAAACATGTTTACCTTTCTACCATAGGAAACTAATTTTCTAATTTTATTTCTCTTTGATCCCAAGCAAAAACTAACACAACATATCAAAATGTTCACATATTAAACACGTCATAAACACATCAAATAATTGTTATATAATCTTACCTCACCCTCTCACAGTCTGAAAGCCACATATTCATTGTAACTTACCAACAAAGAGAAATAAGGTCTTTCAGAGAAACATACAAGCTCAATAACATCAGAACTACTAACAAGAACACTAGATAAAACACCACGATCTCCTCTATGAACGGATGTTGTAGGTCTAATCAAGCATTAGATCTAGTCAAGCATGGCCTGGCCATATCAATCAAAGTTTCTAATTTTTGTCAATCTTAACATTTATTAAAAAAAAAAAAAAAGCAAAACAAAAATTTGAAAATGGTATACCAGATGATACCTTATTTGATATTAAAAAACCAAAATTTAATATACGAGATCATATGCAATCCTATATATGTTTTGCAAATTAGTATATAATGAATCCAGGTCATCCAATATATATTAATTACAAAACATATACCAAATCGCACCTAATTGCCAAAAGTTGCACGGTTTTCAACTCCGCTACAATACTACTCACAAAATTCGTAGAAACATGAATAATTGCTTACCTGTTATATTTTTCAACCTTCAATTGAAGATTTTGCTTCTAATTTCATTAACCTTCTCTACTCCCTTTTCATGCCTCGCGGCTGCCACCCAATACAACACAAAAGAACAAACCACAAGACAATGTCGGTCATAGAGAGATGCATGAACGCAACCAATTACTGAGGTAAACAACGGCAATGAGGAGGTGCAGAGAACGAAGCTTGAAAAAGAATGGGAGTGAAGAGGTGGAAGGCACACTGAGATTATGTAATTTTACATTAAAAATAAATTTGACTTTTCCAGTATGCAGGACGAGATCATGGAGATGCAGAAAAAAGCCGTCCAAGTTCAGATCGATCACATAAAATTCCAGTATGCAGGACGAGGATCTGGAGTTGCAGAAAAAGCCGTCCCAGAGTGATCACATAAAACCCAAATAAGTTATTTCACACGTTTTCAAAACACCGTTGCAAAGAAGCTTATGACAAGTCATCACTTGCTCTCATTAGTCGTTTTAAACTCTTTCACGATTTCTAAAACTGTGTCAGACTCCATGGCCTGTGCTTTAAAAGAGATTCAAGCAAACACTTCCATAAACACTGAATATGGTAGAGAAATAGAATAATTAACAAAAAAATATATATTATCCACAGTTTTTAGTGGTTCTAATTCGTTATATCATTTCTTGAAGAAAAATTCTCCAATTCAACTGAAATTAACAAATTCTCCTCCAATTATTCCGCAGTGTTTCGTCGTTCTCGCTCTTGCTTCGAAATACATTAATTCCTCTGCCCAATTCAAACAAATGTCAAAATAATGAATAGAAAGGTTTTGAAAAACTAACAAAATAATCAACGACCTCAATTAGAGGATTACCCAGAGAAGGCATCAAAATTGAGTAGTAGGACTTCTCAAACCAACAAGCAAACCATCAAATCAAAGAATAAAGGCCAGCCACACTTATCCCATGCTCACCCCACAATGCTTCTTATGAACTAACTAACTATAGACCATCAAAATACAACCAAGATCATAAAAAGATGAGATCACAAAGTAGAGAAACTTTAAGGTAGGCTTAATTCAGCCCCCATATATTTATTGCCATCCCCTAAAGGCTCAACAAGAAGCATGGCGATTTGAGAAAATTAATCTTCCTTAAAAAGATCACATCACAAAGTAGAGAAACGTTAAAGTAGGCTCAATTCAGCCCCCATATACTTATTGCCTTTCCATTTCAGCCCCCATATTTATTGCCTTCCCGTAAAAGCTCAAAGCAGCATGGTCTCCCTTAAAAAGATGACATATTGTTTGGAAACTGAATTGTGAATTAGAGTAAAAAAATATGGAATCAGTAAAAATGAAATAGAATTTCAAACATAACAGTGTATTGAAGTGTAAGAGAGATATAAAAGAAAATCACTACTGCAGTTAAAATTCCTACTAGTAAAACTAAATTGTCTAAAGCAGTCCCCCAAATTCCAATATTAGACTTACTAACTAAAGCAAGGAGTACTAACCCATATATGATATAAGGAGATACTAAAATTCTAAAACTTATGGAACTGATTCAAGATGGAAAGAAATTTAAAGGATGCAGAAAACAGTTAAGAAGAATAAACTCATAGAATACTGCTACAATTATCAAAACATCCTAGGAAGATAAAAGAACTCTGTACTGTTAAATCCTCCAAAAATGAATGCTCCTTCTTAAACCTATTTAATTTCAATTCACACTTGCCTACAAAGAGAATCAAATCTGATTTTTCCGAGAATATGTAAACTCGGATGACCAATCAAGCCATGTAAACTTCAAATCTGAAATTTAGAAATCAAGCCGGGTAAAGAATTGTAAAGACAAATTGCAACATTAAAATGAATACTGAAAACAACATAAACTGCAATTAAAAGAAAATAAAGGAGAAGAAAAAGAAAAAAAAAATAACAGAGAACAGAACAACAAACAGGAAAAGAAAATAAAAAGAAACCAATCGTCAACTCTTTCTATGAACTGAAAACTGAAAGTCATATATGAAATTTAACTCTCCAGGAGTTTGATAAAAAAAACCATTTAAACGTTACTCATTAGTATGTAAACAGTAAAATCAAGCAAATCCAGAGCAAAATTCCAAAATCCAGAGTACCAGAACATGAATTATAAACAAGAACATAACGATAAAAGTAGAAATCATAAACAGCATCGGACCAAGAAACTAAAAACAAGATGAATCAATTCTCAGCATTTACAAAAATCTACAGTAGATCCGTCTTTTATAACCACACCTAACTAAAATGTTTTAAAAATATCTACACACAATTAGGAACACATTATCTCAATTATATCTCAACCAATTCAGTTAGTCAGAAACGAAAATTTCAACAAAGCATGGGTTAGAAGTCTACTAAAAAGAATTATTTAAAACAGAAAAGCTGACCTAATTTTTTACTAAATTCCCTAAATCTTACAAAAATACAAATTCCTATTAAATTTTAAAAAATAAAAACAAAAAGAATACTTAAAATATGCAATTAGTCTAAAAAAAATATAAATCACACATATATTATCACTTATACTCTCGATTCAGTGCAGGAAGATTACAAGAAACACTTCCAAATATTGTAACAGAGAAAAGTTCACAGTCCAACCTACTGCAAAGTGCAAAAAAACTTCAAATACCTGTACATGATTCATTGGTTGTGTACCCTGCAAAGCCCAATAACTAAAGAAATCATAAATTCAAAAATGAAACAAATAGAGAAAGTCATAACAGGCTCAATACTATACAACACCAGTAAAAAGAAATTCAATATTTACTGAGAAGAAATAATACTATCCTGAACCTTTGCAAATGAATAAAATTAACAATAAAATGATTGATGTAACACAAGAAAATCAGTATCTTCAAATATTCAATCTGAACCACCCAAATAAAATTAAGGAAAAACACTTTAAATCAGAAAAGAAAACACTATAGTGAAAAAATAAGTCCCCTGTCATTTCTCTCGTTTGTTTTTTTTTTCTTATGCCGTAGGGTGAATCATCCGTATTCCAGGTATTGTTTTTACTTATATCCGGTTAGGGTTAATTATCGGATATGTGGTATTGTCCGTTTTAGAGCTCAATTATTCCGTCACGGTTTTGTCTTTAAAAAAAGTCTCGAAGGGGTTAAAGAAGGAAAGTGTATATAAATTGACCTTAGCCTCGACTCTTAAACAAGGTGGGACTATTGGGTGTACCGTAACAAGTCTCCGTTAAGAAAAGAGATACTCACGTATCTTGCCATTATTCAGACCTCAAGTCCGTTGAGATAACATCGTTAGAATCAATTACCGGATCCAAAGTATTTATAATACCTTGGACGCGGTAATTGACTCTAACGATGAGACTTGAGGTTTGAACATTAGCAAGGTATGTGCGAATCTCTTCCCTTAACCCTCGACCCGGTACACCCAATAGTTGAGTCGAGACAAAAGTCAGTTTATATATACCTTCACTCTTAACCTTCCAAGATACCTTTTAAGAACAAAACCGTGACAGAGAAACCAAACTCCAAAATGGACAATACGTAATCTTTCAAAGTGTTGAACCCGGTTCATTTCATATTTTATTAACTTTTCTCACCTTAACAAAATCACCTTGAAGTGATATTCTATATCGAAAAAGATGACATTGGCTAATCAGTATTTGTGTCTTTCTCCTCGTCCTCGTAAGGACAACTCCCCTTTAAGCAACACATTCATATATTTGTTTGTTTGTTTATAAAGTTTCGGAGGTGACGAACGTACCATCACGAGGAGTTTGGCAACCAGAGCGATTCCGATGACCATGGGCATGGTGGCGGTGCACTATGGGATTTATTATAGATTATATATTTAGTAATGATATATGGGTATTTATGAAATTTGTTACACCTAAGAAATAAAAAATGTAAAACTAAAAATCAATAATTCTCTCCTTTCAATAATTTCAGATGCACCACGTAAAACGGTCAAATTTCACGATGAATCTAGGACTCCTACAAGCTATGAGAAAGCCTAAATTACTTAGAATTGTACAAGTTTCAAAAACAAAAGAGTAAAAATGTGGAAAAAAAATACATAAGGAGCAATACAGAAAGAAGCAAGAGCTCACTGACAACAGCTTCAAGAAACGGCATGGCTGAACAGGACAAGAAACACAAACTGTAATGGCCATTATATTTTTTTCCTTATCTTTGTTTCACTATTAATCCAGTACATGACCCAAAAGCTGAAAGAAATGATTTAAGAGAAGTTTACATTTTATCAACCCGCTGCCAGACAAATCTTCCCCACATTACAGGACCTCTAATAGTCTGGTAATGCCTGTTACAAACACCGACAAGAACTGCAAGAGACACTACAAGGTTAGCAATGAATCCAACCAAAACATAGAATCCAAACAAGAAGTTTAATCCGTCATAAATAAGGACATAGAAATGTAAGGGTAACAAAACCTAAAGCTTCACAGATCCCCTCCTGGCTAGTGTTTCCTCATCCTACCTCACATACCTCACATATCAGTCTCATAAATATGCTCAATGTACAAACTTTCAAATCAAAGGCAGACATCTTCACTAGCATTGATATATTATTAACCGTTAATGTGCTGAAAAGGAATCACCATAATCACAGATGAAACTGATAGATTTGATAGATTTCAATAATCAAACAAGATTCAAATTTATGTATTTTATTCCTCAACCAGAATCCTACTGAAAAGGAACTAACACAAGTTGATGAACATCTACATATGATAGATCTCTGTCATCAAAATAACTGCATCCAAATTTCAAGTAGACATCCGTCATCAAATAACAAGTCACGAATAAAGAAAACAAAATGTATGGATAACAAAACCTAAGCATCAAGGATCTCTTTCCACTTTTTAGATACTCTTCCTTAACTTCTGTTGCATGTCTTTTGCGTACACTTCCAGATTTTAACCCTCAACCAGTCTTACAATCTCAACATGCTAAAAAGGAATGGACACAAACAAGTCAACACAAAAAGAAATCAACACCTAGACAAAAAATTTGAGAACTATATTTAAATTGAGAACTATATTTAAATTCAGAAAGATATTGGTAATAAAGACCCAAGAATTTAAGAAAGGATAAGATAAATTAATAAATTCAAGAATTCAAAAACATGACAGGGCTCGATGAGATACAGGTCATCACACAAAACTGAACCAACCCTACTGCAGATAAACGTATCACAATTCAAATCTTAATGTTAGGTGATCAACTACAGCTCAATACGTAGAAGAAATTAGGTTATCTTGAGCCGTTCTTGTTTAATTTTTAGCTTCATGCAGATGCTAGTGCTAAACAAATCCTATTCACCAAAAGGATTGTTAACAAAGAGGATATCCAATTAAAATCTGAAATACTTGTAGAGTACCACGAGTAATTCTCCAAATTACAGAGTACAAAGTTTTCTCATGCTACTCCACTCCAGAAACCAATGCCTTCAAGATTGGAACAGTTCTTGATATGGAAACAATAGTTCTTGATATGGAAAGAGTATCTTCTAGAGTCGCTTCTTGATCGTTATTTATGTTGCTCCTTTCTTAGTGCTTTCTTGCTGCTTCTTGATGTTATTTGTTATTTATGTTGCTCCTTTCTTGCTGCTTCTTGATCGTTATTTGTGTTGCTCCTTTCTTGCTACTTCTTGATCGTTATTTATGTTGCTCCTTTCTTGCTGCTTCTTGATCGTTATTTATGTTGCTCCTTTCTTGCGGTTTATTTATGTTGCTCCTTTCTTGCTGTTCCAAAACGCACCGTCCCGTTCCAAATTCCACCGTCCTACAATACTGAGTTAGTATTTAGGTCAGAGTTTAAGAGTATCTTATTTGAAGTGATTGAGCCTGTATTTATAAACGTTATAGCGGGCCTGGAGTATTTAGGCCCGATCTGTTATATTCTGTTAATCTGTTACCAACGATTCTGTTATAAATCAGTTATTTAGTTATATCTTGGTCAACCATATAGTCTAGAAAGGAAGGCAAACAACCAAAAGAAAAAACCCACATAAGAAAAAGATAAGAAAATATCAAGTTAAGAATGAAGATGTAACACAGAACACGGCTAGAACAAATAAGTAGAGAGGAAACTCATAAATTAGGTTCTCCCAAGTTGTAAGCCATCCTAAACTCTTACCACCTCGTGCATTTGTCATGAATAAAATAATAACCCCAACTTGTTAACCGATTTAATTCATCGCATCAAGCAAGAATTAGCACCAAATAAAAATAGAAGAAATAGATATGATAGATCTCTGTCATCGAATAAATAACTACATTCAAATGACATCAATCATAAAATACAGTCGCACACAAAGACAAAAAATGTGAGCATAACAAAACCTAAAGCTTCAAGGATCTCCTGCCAGTACATTGATATCCTATCCCACATGCATTGCATGTCTTTCCTAGACTGTAAACACCAAGAATTCAGGAAGCCTACAACGGCTCATGAAGTAGAGACAATACTAAGACATTCAAAGCGAAGAGAGACAACATCACTTAACAAGCTCGATGAGATACAAGATGAAACATAATCCAAACATCAATGCATATAAACAAATGACAATTCAATCCTTATGCTTGGTGATCTAATCTCAAGAATTCAGATAGAGAAGAAACTCACAAGAAATTACGTTTGTCCTACACCAAACATCCATTGCGTGCCTTCCCTGTACAGCCCAAAGATTGAAGGAAAGGAAAGGATAAACGCTCTTAATAAGCAGTATAAAAACGTGATGAGATGAAAATGCTATGCAGGACGATACGCAACTCCAGATAAACAAAATCAAAGTTCAATTCTTATGTTCGGTGATCAATATCAGAAAAAATAAATAATAGAAGGGAAACTCAAAGAAGAGTTAGGCTATGCTGGGCCCTTGGTCGTTTTGCATTTCATATCATCCATAGGCAAAAGAAATTTCATAAAGCAGCAACCGGCTGAAAAGGTGTAAAAAAGTTTACCTGAAAGGTTCAAAAACTCGCCATCGTCAAATAGAGAATTATATTCAGAATTCGCATAAAAGTTTACTATTAATTCTTGCATTCTTCAATCCGACAAAATCACAATAATCGCCGAAGCAATACCACATCATAGAAACATCCTAAATATTTCACATTCTTACGTAAGAGTGTTCTTCTTGCTCTTTTAACATCTTTCATGTCACTTCCAAGAATTTCACAATTCTTCGATATTACGGTAAAATGAAACCATATAAAATTCATAGAGTGAGTGTTAAGGATAATAGACGCACAGAATAGCAATGATTATCTTCTTATTAGCGTTTTCTTGCTAGTGTAGAAGCGAAAGATATGACGTATCGCTTTCAACGACAAAGCAGGTTTCATCGAACACTCTATTTGTATTTTATTAAAGTTTTCTTGATCTTGACCAATCTGGTTAGAACTCTACACTTTCTGCGAGCAATTGTATAGCAGTGGTTGATTCTCAAAATCCTTTTCTTCTCATTGTGATGCATGATGTCCTTTTTTTATTCTATACTGAAAATGGAAATATCTTTTCCAACTTGCATGTTTTCAGTTATCTGAAAAGGAATGAATGGAACACTAACAACAATCCATACTCTATTGTCAACTAACTCAAGAAAAGTTCTCCACAAGGATAGTTTTCGCCATAAAACAATAGTGATTCTTGAATAAATTACACCCTAAGCAAAAAGTTGGCTGACCAATCATCCAAAGATGTTTTTCTTTCTGATAAACTACCAAGACAAGTTCTCAAACCACAAGCACTTAGTGAGTAGAATTATAATTATAACTTTTTCAATGAGAAGATGGAAAAGTAATAAAAAAAAAAAAAAAAAAATAAATGATGG
>Ga0209489_105943_pt1 | contig 20336 bp, 13 predicted proteins | sample SiratrowhiteBW_FD_187527 | JGI IMG/M metagenome (GOLD analysis project Ga0209489, IMG submission 187527) | Root nodule microbial communities of legume samples collected from California, USA - Siratro white BW (SPAdes) (version 2) | ecosystem: Host-associated > Plants > Roots > Nodule | place...
CAATTAAAGAACAAACTTAAAAAGTTTACTTGAAGAAGAGAGAGCATAAACTCATTTTCCACAGTTGATGCAATCTTGCCAATGTAAACTGTGTTTTGAGGCTTCTCAGCTGGGGTAACACTAGGGGCCACCACAGGTCTGACAACAGGAGGAATAATTGGGCGAACAGTAGGTATCCCTGCTACAGGTGGCCGTGATATTGGAGGTATGTTAACTGCTCCAGGAGGGCGTGGAGGAAAGACCGGACGAACCATAGTTCCATAAGGAGGGGGGTAACGAGGAATTCCTGTACAGAGTAGAAAACATCTATGCAAATATATTAGAGCAGATTATGAGCGAATATGTATGCATCATAAACAAATCAGTACAACACTAAAGATATATCCCAGAAAAAAAATGTGACAAGAACAATGGAATGCTGTTACCACACATCAAAAGCATAACAGAGATGGCAGCACAGCCAACAATCACCAGCTGAAATGACAACCTGAAGAGAATAATAACAAATTCTATCGAGTTTGAAATTCACACAATGTGTAAAAAGTGCTTACCTTTGTCTGACAACTTGAAACATAGCAGGCTTCTCAAACTATCCCATCCACCAATTGCAAATAGTAACTCGCATAATCTTATGGTACGTATGGTTTAATAAGAAGAAATTTTAGTTGAATTATACGTTCTTTTTTATACAGCAGCATGCCTTGCAGCATAAAAAATTAAATGAAACTGCAATAGAGAGAAAAGATTGCAATACCTCATGACACAAGGCCAACGTGTGCATTCATTCAGTTGCAAACATTGTCGGTTTCTGGAATTCATAAAGCCATTGAAGGGAAAGTACTCTTATAACTAGCAGAAAGTGGCCTACTAAAACGAGAGCACGACACAACCATACATTATTTATATCGACAAAAGAACAATCACTCTTCCTTTTTTTTTGTCAGCATCTCTCCACATAATCGTCATTTCCAATTCCATAAAAGACAAGACAAGCTAGAGACCAGGCAAATATGTGCATACCAAAAAATGAGTTGTTTGTAGAGAGGTGTCTTTAAGCAATATGAAGCCCTCCAACCTTTCTCAATGAATTCAATCAAGACACTGTAGGAGAAAACATCCTGTCAACGATACCCCTTATCTAACCATTAAGAACTCTCTCAAATCTCTCCGAACCCACTCTTCCAAAACAAACCCTTCCCCCACATAAAAACCACAATAGCCATGCTATCAACAGCTGTGTTCTACAGTCAGCACTCACCACAAGCACTCACTCAATAATAACAGTCTTCACACATTTCACAGCTAATAATAACCATCATGCAATAAAGAAACACGTTGATAATTGACGACAAGTATACTTCCAAACTCATAAAAACACCGAGACAACCAACGAACCAGCGCTAAATTAAATTAAATGCAAATTTACTGAAAAGAAACAAGGACTAATTGAATGAATAACCCACCCGCGGGAGTTACGGTCGGAGCTGGAGCGTAACCGTTAGGGATCGGAGCGAAAGGTCGCATGGCCGGGTTACCGGGTTGAATCTGGTATGACATCATCGGCTGCATCTGCGGCGGCGCGGCGGCGCTGGCCACGCCTGGAGGCGGAACGGCAGGGTTTTGGTAGACGGGGTGGGGCGCCGGGACGGGGGAGAATTGCGGCACCTGAGGAGCAAGCGGGCGGAATGAGGGAGGGAGAACGCCAGGGACCTGTGGCGGAGTGCCGGCCGGAAAGAGTAGCGCGGGCGGGGGAGGGAGCAGTGTTGGATTAGGGTTAGGGTTTGCAGCGAGGGGCGTAGATGAAGGTGGTGTTGAGGATTGGGGGAGTGGATCCGGTGGGTTGGGAGGTGCGGATTCGGAGGGTTGGGGATTGGGAGGTAGAGTTGCGGGGGAAGAGGCGGAATCCGCCATGGAAGAAGAAAACGAGTTCGGGGATTTGTTTGTGAGAGTGAAAATTGACCTCTGAGTGTTTGTGTTTTTGTCTGCGTGCCCTAAAAAACGATGCAATATAATACACAGGGTCTCTCTTTTGGATTAAAAAGTGTGATGATCTGAGGTGGTCCAACACCATAAAATAGAATGTGTTTTACACTTTTACAGTTTTGCCCTCTCGGTAAGTTCTTTCTCCTTAGAAAACCCAAATAAGCTACACTAAGAAGTATTTGGATCTAAAAACCTCATTAGTCTCTACCCTATGGAGGAAGATCCGGAGATTTTTAGTTGTTAAAAACAAATGATTTGTTCTACTCAATGAATGATTTTGTTCACGAGAGATTCATATAGTTATCTATTTTATCTATATATTTTAAAATTATTAACAAGATTAAATATACATTATTTGGAAGTCCTTATCAAATAAAATATTAGTGTTTATGAATATATTTTAGTTATTTTAAAATTATAGTACTTTTTTTTTATTAAGACATGTCCATATCAACATAAAATATGACGATATTGAGATGATATATGGTGTTATTGAGACGTTATTAACGTAAAAAAATAGGATGATGACTAGGTATATCAGCATAATAACAACAATATTAGTCATCACCAAATATCACTATCTAAGTATTTCACCACAACATCATCATACAACTAATCTTCTAATTAATCCAATAATCGTCCAAATTAGTTGAATAATGTACAGTTAGATAAGAAAGTTACAAATATAATAAATCTAAACTACTTATTTTTTATTAATAACTCATTTATTGTTGTTCAGCTTAAACTAACTTACCTCTTATTATGTACACTTATGTTTTGCTTTGATGAGAGAAAAATTTGGTTGTTTGGATGAAGGGATGAATAATGAGAAAATAAGAAAAAGTTTATAAAAATTTGTGAGTAACATGATAGATATAATTAATAAAATATTTTTTTAATAAATAAAAGTTAAAATTAATTTAGATTACATATAATTTAATATAAAACATTATTAAATTATAAATATAATTATTAAACTAAATTTTTTAATTTTTTTTAAAATAAATTTATATCATACTATTTTTAATATTTATTATTAATAATTAATTTTTTTTCATTATATTATATATATTATTATAATTATTATTTACTTTTATTAATTCTATCATTAAATATTATGATTATATAAATTAATTTAATACATAAAATTTTATTTAATATTAATTTTTTTATTCTATAAATTATAAATAATATAATTAACCATTTATTAAATTTATAATATATACTTTATTATATATATAATTTAGTATATATTAATATTATAATATATAATCGATTATATAAATATAAATAACCGAATATACGTTATAAAACTTAACGTATGATCGATTATACACATACATATAATCGATTACATGTTATTATATGTTATAAAGTTAACATATAATCAATTATATATATATATATATAATTATAAATTAAGTTTATATATATATATATTATATAATTAAGTTATTATTTTAATTTTTAATTTTATTATTTTTTTACAATTTTATTAAAACTATTATTATTAATAAATATTATTATTGTTATATTATATACTTAATTATATTATTTGATTATTATATAAATATGTATTAATAATTAAATTAATTATTTAAAAGTATTTTTTAAACACTTTTTCTTTAAATCTTCGTCACTTAGAAGAGAAAGTGAACACTGAAATCTTTTTCTTGATTTCAGTTTTTTAATAATTTTTCATTTCTCGATTTTGAAACTTTTTTAGCATATATTTCGTCTTCGCAAATTCGTCGTGCAAAATAAACAAACCCTTAGAGATTATCTCAAATTACAACATTAAACATGTTTTTATAAGTGTATCTTAGTTCTTATAAGAACAATTTGTAAGAAAAATGAGAATATTTTAGTTATTATAAACTTGTAGTCTTTTTTTTCTTTCTAAAAAGAATGATAGAAGACAATGAGTTATGTTTTTTTTTTTTTAATCTCATATTATTCTTACTTTCTGGGTTTATAATGAAAATGAAATAAGCTTGCATAAATAGATAAATAAAATAAAAGTACTCATAAGAATAACATATCGTTTGAACTTGTAATAAAATAAAAAATGGTTTTATTGATAATGATCACATCAATTATATTATCATTGGATTTGTTTATAACAATCAAATTATTTAAAAATAAGAAAAAGTATTAAAGTGAATAAGAAGATTTTAAAAATATTTTATCATAATCATTGTGGAGATAATAAACATATCTTTATCTAAATCCATTATTTATAATTTTTCTTTCAAATCGAAAAATAAATATTTTTATTATCAACTTAGAGCAAGATCTTGAAATTTTCTTTGAATAAGTTGCATAATCAAAATGTTCGTTATTTTATGTCTTATGAGAATATGGGTTGGAGCCACAAGATCTTTTTCAATATTATCTCTGATGAAGTATCATACAATTTCAATATACTTGTTAGTTATAATTATGTCACATTGTATTGAATTACGAACAATGTTTGTAACTAACTTATTATCATAGTATAATTGTAAATATATATCAACCTTTTTTTTAAAGTCATCTAGTATGATTTCATATAAAGTCTTTTAGACATACTTTTAACAATAGTTTATAATCCATCTTTTGTCCTAGAATGAGATACTTTATCATATTTTCTAAACATTACTCTATTTTCTACGCTTACTTTTGTCTCATACGTGGTACATAAATAAGTTTTCCTACCAATTTCTAGTATTGGATTTTTTTTCTACTAGAGAATTATCTTATATTTCAAATTTATGATTTTGTTTAGTATGAATCTTTAACGTCATACATCTCAACTTATAAGTTTAATTGAGGAGATCAAGTACATATTTCTTTTTTTTTAAATAAAAAATCTATTTTTTGGAACAAGAAAATTCTATTTTAAAGAAATACTTGAGTCTCAGTCTTTTCCTACTAATTGTATTATCAATTGGTCATTTAAAGCTAAAATTTTCATAATCTAGTGTAATAATAATATCATTCAGATATACCAGCAATATTAGGAATTTATTCTAAATAAAGTGTGTCACAAATAAAGTATTATCTCTTTGGTTGTGCTTGTTACGAACAAAAATCATTGCTTTCACAAATCTTTCAATGTTCTTAGAAATTACTTTAAGACCTTTTTTTGAAGACATATTTTATTCCTTCCAATATAGGTTTCGAACCCTAAAAGAATTTCCACAAATACTTCTAAAAGTCCATTAAAAAAATATTATTCACATGGAATTGTTTATGTCCCAATCAAAATGAACTCTTAACAAAAAAAACAATTGTATCTATATTTGTTATTGAAGCAAATGTCTCGTCATAGTTAAATCCATAAGTTTGAGTCTAAAAATGTTTTTAAGTAACTTCAACATTATAAATGTTTTAATCCATGTAAATGCTGTTTACTCAAAAAAGATCTGATACTTAATTTTAATAATTAACTTTTGACAAATAATATTTTCTACTTGACTTTTCAATCTCGATTAAAAAGTATTATAAAGTGAATTCGTATAATTTAATAACATAATTATAAAAATAATTTCTTTCATATATCACACTTCTTATCTAATTTAGATATATTAAAATTAATGTAAAAATACAAAATTATTATATTTTAATTTTGTTTGATTATTTCATTATTTTCTTTCTTTTAGAATGAATTGCTAAGGTGGATAATTTGATTTTAAATTGTTACATGATAAATGATTTTGCTGGTCCAAAAACTAGAAAATTAATAACTAATTTTTCTAAAACCAAACAATATCATCTATATATTTGTATACAATAATAATGAAAATAATAAAGAATTGCAAACAATTGTCAACCTAAGTGGCACGTGACAATAGAATTGATTTCTAAGAACTGCTATTCCACACACATACACTCATACACAAAAACCAGCATTTTTGAACGTTAAGGATTTTTCATCTTTATTCTCAACTTTCGAGCAACTTGTGCTGCTTTAGGATGCCTTGGTCGCTTGTTGCTATGGTATTGTTCTACCTCCACCCAGTTCATAACTTTCAGTATGAGACACTGAGGAACTTTCTTCACATCCCCATCTGAGGCATCTTTTGTTTTCTTCAAACCCGTTTCCAAGGCCTTCTCAATGAACTCCATAAACCAATTTCCAGCTTCTGTTTCAATCTGTTTTCCCAGTTTGATCGTGTTGCTTAAGTTGCATGATCCTCCTGGTTTCTTATTCTCATCATTTTCAACAATAGGTTCCAGAGGCATCTTTGTAAGTGGGGTAGTAGAACCTTTCTTCTCCAAAATCTCCTTTTGGTGAGTACTGGATCTTAGGGGCCTCCCCATGTTTGCCTTTTGCTCCTGCTTTTCAGGAATGGCTGCCATTGACTTGTACATAGCACCCCTTCTTTTGGACAAGTTTGATTCACTGTTCCCAGAATGGTCGTAGTTCTCCACTACTTCATGCAAAACCTGCGGTTCTTGCTTCTCTGGTTTCTGAGACAGCTCTGAAGCTGAAGTAGCAGCTTGTATCGACACCATTTCATTAACTGCTTGCACAATCTCGTTATGGAATTCCAAAAACCGTTCAAAACAAGCAGCAGGAGCATCAGTTCGAGCTGACCTGCACAAATTTGAGAACATCCTGAAAGAAAACAAAACAAATAAGACATTATACTTCAGTATACAAAGCACAACTAAAATAGAATGGAGGGAAGAGCTACTACTATTAGCTTTTAGTCTTCCAAAGGTAAATAGTCTCTCTTTTTTATCCTTCGTGCATGAAAACATTATTGCCTTTATTTCTCTAAATGCATTGACTCGTGAAGTCTTAATTTAATTAAGAAAGAAGTATACTTGAGGGACCGAACTACTCTCTCAGTAGCTGAAGCATCTCTTAAAGCTTGAAGGGCAATCTTCTGAGCCACTTCTCTCTGTTGCACAGCTTCCTGCCAAGCAAAAAACAAGTTCTTTTCAACCATTGAACCAAAAGGGCAAAAAGCTAAACAGAATTTGTGATTCTACCTTCCCCAGCGAGCTAAGCTTTCCAGGTAAATTCACGGGGAGGCTAAGGTTGTTGCAATTATCAAAAGCTGAATTAGTAGTAGACTGAGATTGAGGTTGAAAAGTGGCATTTGACTCCAGATTGTGATTTTGACAATTGCCATCCCCGGAGGAAGCCCCCACTCTTGCATTCTTCAACCGCGGTGGCGGAGTCCCATTTCTCTTCTCCTGCACGTGAAATTCCCCACGTTCACACACACAAGCCTACCACTACTAACAAAAATTTCATAGTTTCAGCTGAATGTACATTCCATGAAGAAAACATTGTTTGAATGAGATAATATACCAATACCAACAGAGTAAATCATCCTTACACTCTCCACAATTTGTCAAATTTCCCGCCTTCTAAAAATTAATTTCATTCAAGATTAAGATACTATTGTTGTTCATGATGTGTGAGAAAGAAGCTTAAACTGTAAAAAATTGTTGTAAATGCAAGCATTCATGTGAACAATGGAAGAGGAAAAGAAAAATGTACCTACAGCTGACTTGAAGGGGCTAGCAGAAGGGATTCTATGTTCACGTTCAGAAACACTCCTGCTCCTACTAAACTTGCCATTGGAAGGGACAAGCACGCAGCTTTTCCTCATCAATGCAGGACTTTCCCCTTTCGCATCACTCATCTTGGCAAGAAGCCCTCCACCCACAGAGCACCTCACAGCAGAAACCGGAGTCCCCTCTCTCCCAACCTTCCCTCTAACCAAAGGTGACGACATTGCCACATGTTGAGGACCCCCATTCCTCGTTTTCACAGGGGTACATTGGTCAAAGTCCAAATTCACCGGCTTGAACATCATAGGCGAAGATGCCGAAACCCCATCACCACCGCCACCATTATTTCCCCAAGACCCTCTTCTGGGAACGGAACTGGGCTTTTGGGCCCTCAGGCCCACTAAGGGCTCGGGCGTGCCCACGAGAGGGTGTCTTCCGGGGAGGGGCTTGGCGCCGCGGAGAACGGGAACCGGCGAGCCCGGCTCCAAGCAATCGACGTAGATGAACTGGCCGAGCTGCATCTTGTTGCTGAGAACGACGTCGTCTTGGTCGGAGGGAAGACTCGCGTAGATAGAGTGAGAGGAGTCGGAGACTTTGATGTAGAAGCCCTGTTTGGGGATCAAATTCTTCTCGTCGAGGTCGGCGGGGACGATGTCGGTGACCTGCAAGAGCGAGCTCCGGTGCTCGCTCGTCGGTTTCACGCCAGTGTTGAGGCCGTTGAGGAGCTTCAACACGATTCCCGGAGCGAGTGTTGCCATAACAGTGATGTGATGATGATGATTGGTGTGTTGGGATTGGAATCTTTGGAGGTTGGGGAAAGGGATGAAGAGAAGAATGAAGAAAGGAGGAGCGTGGTGGTGTTCTTGGTTGGCTTCTTCTCACTGTGTTTTTTTCGCGAGACAAGTGGCCGTTGATAACGGTAAGTAGGGCTATGTCTCTCACGCTTTTCGAAATTCGGAAATTTTCGGAACGTTGGAATAACGGTCGTATTTTTTGCTGTGACACAGGAAAATAATAATGCACTTGACAAGAAATAAAACATTTTTTTATTGAAATTGTTTTTTAGGGTTGATTATTTTATGCCTCTCAAATTAGGGTTCGTTTTCGATTTCCTCTACTTTCATAATTTCCCGATTATGATTTTTTTTTTATATAATCATTTCGCTATTATATTATGTTTGGGAGAAAGATAGGAGAGAGAAGAGAATAATAGGCACATAAAAAATGAGATTGTTTTTTCTTTTTCTTATTCATAAAATAGAGGGTGTTTCGTAGAACAGGAATTTTGAGTAATTTCTTTTGCCTTGAAAAACACCGGAGTAATTTAAAAAATATTTTTGATTTTATTAATAAATGTTATTATTTATTTTTATAATTAGTATTATTTATCTTTATTAGTAGTATCATTTACTTATCATTTTTATCATAAAAAACAAAGCTATATATAACAAGGAGTTATCTAACTACTTGCACATAATTGGTTACTTATGTAATAAAGCTTTTTATTGAATAAATATTTTATTTTATTATATCTAATTATTGTAATGAAGGTTGAGTTGAATTTGTATAATTTTTCTATCAAATTCAAATACTGTGAATCGATCAATAATAAGGTAAGTTAGATTAAGTTAATGAACACTGGTTTTGTTATTTAAAACAAATATTAGTTTACTAGTTTATTTCGGTAAATTTTGGATATTTGTATTGTGTGTTTTGATTGAATAATACATTTGAAAATATTGAACCAAATTGTGGAGAAGTTAGAACATCTTTAATAATCATTTGAAATTCAATTTGTAAGTTAAGAACTCGAATTTTATGATGTTTTTTTTTTCTTTTTTCTTTTCTGAAGTTAAACATTGTATAAAGCAATTTGTGTATTAGAACCAATATTTACAAATGAAAATTTATTTTGCCTTCTACAAAATTAGAAATTTTAGAAATGATAGAAGGAACTGAATTTGTAGTGAATGTACCATTGACAACAAAAAATTCTTAAATATAATATAAGAGTTAGTTCTTAAATGTACTTTAATAATTTTTGACGATGATACCAATAAAAATATTATAAGACAATCTAAATAATAAATAGAGTGATATTTAAAATAAATAGAATATAATTTTAGGACTTGTATTTGAATTTAGTATAATTTTTTTTCCCTTAAATTGGGATCAGCTTTGAAAAGATCAAAACTAACCCCAAGACAGAAAAGACCCCTCCTATAATAAATATCTTAGTTTTGACACTGAGCTAAGTTAAAAATTCTAGTTTGCATCAAGCTAGGGTTAAGAGTTTTCTTCATGTGCTTAGTGTCACATTGACACTTTCTCAATAAAAAGATCCTCTCTACTTATGATTTGTCACTTATCATACTTTTATTTTATTTGTGAAATTTTTGAAAAACTTACACTAAAGATTAGTCATATTCTTTTTCTATAGAGAAGCTCTCTATAAAAGGTGTTGAGGGATGAAATCGAAAAAGTTGATGTCAACGTGAAAGGCTTGGTAGAAGGCAAAAGAACTCACCCACCATGTTCTACTCCCCCAAAGTCACGGTTGCTAAGTCGAAACGATGTGATCGAGAGCGAGGTTGTTGCCTTCAACTACAAAATTAGATGGTTAATGGACTTTACAATTTTCAGTTGAGAATGAAGATGTAAGAGGAAGACGATGGAGTACTTGTGTAAGCGAAATAATAGCCGTTGCTTTGCAAAAGGGCGAATACACACAAATTCACTTTGCAAACACAAACTTTTTCTTGTATGTTTTAGAATTTAGAGTTTCCTTGCGATGTAAATATTAAAATATTGCTTTTGAGCTAGGTAGCAACAAAATTGTAACTCTCTTTCTTTACTATCCATTTTACCTAACTTTATTCATCCAACATTACTCACTCACCCTCCTCCAAAATTTTTTCGTCCAATATTTTTTTTTTCGGATTTCTCCGATTCGGTTGCATATTTTTTGCTTACGCCTACTTTGAAACTCAAACAAGCGTTGAACCTTCTTTTGAATATGATGATTTTAATTATTTGTCTAGGCGATTGAAAGCAACCACGAAAACAAGTGGCAAATATGACAATAAAGCTTACCCACAAATCTTCAACCCCAAACATAAAAAAATTCTAAAACGTTCAAACTATATATTTCATACTAACAACACAATTATCCAAAAAAAATTATACATAAACTGATTTTAATTTATGAAAACCTTTTTCTTTATCATTTTTCTTCTATAATATGGAACCAACTTTTTTCTCATCTACTACAAGTGTTTCTCAATAAATATATCCACACAAACCCATATTCCATAGAACGAAGTGTTCCATTTATTGGCCAAAGCTTACTGATATTTTGCCAAAAAGTTGTATTGAAGATTTGCAAGATGAATGTGATAGAAGCTGGACAAGTGCCTAAGGCTTAAAGATTTAAAGCTACATGAATCATACGTTGATCATGAAAGATGTGGACTAGAAATTCACAATAGTCATGGAATGACAACAACTGGAGATCACATGACACAATACAAAATTCAAATCGAAGATTGGTACATAATAATAAGATCACTTCAAAATCTGGCATTCATTTTACATTGAAAATTGTCCAAATTCAGGGTTAACAATCGGGAATAGTGTCAAGAGACTGATCTTTCCAAAAGCCTCAACAGCAAAACACCTTGTAAATTTCAGGATGAAAACACATTTTGATAGAAAAATAATGAAGTTACATTATTAATGGCAGAACCTACCAGAAACAAGTATTGAAACAAAACCTGAACCTAATGGTATCTGGATGCCCAAAAGCACAATATCATTGCCATGCTATAGAGGTGTGGCAAAACCTGTCACGATATAAAGTAATGTCAGTGTTTTTGAGTAAAAAAGGAAGTTTCTTAGCTATCTCTACTTTTTTGGTAACATTAATACCTCGGGAACTAGAGAGTTAATAAAACGAACACAAACATGACAAAGTAATTTATATACTACTGAAGTCAGAAACATGACAATAAACATTTGGAAAATGACAACTTTTTATCTTTTAGAAGATTACAATGGAAGACTTCAAAAAGCAATCTATCAAATCTATATACATCATTTAAGCTATTAAAGTGTTATATGACGATAGGTTGCACACAAAATTTACAAAGCAACTTTTGTTATTATCTAAAGGAAAAAAAGCAAGAAGCTTGGCAGTAAAGAACTTTTCGGCAAAAGGAAAAAATATATATATACTTCTTTCAAACAGAGTCAAGTAGACAAAATATTGGCCTCAATGCTATTTTATCATATTGCCCCGGAACAACTGGAATGTAGCATAACCAAACATTCTACTGAAACTGTTCTAAGGGTTAGTGACAGTGTTAACCACTTATTTCAAAAAATAAGAATAAAGTGTAGAGTGGAGTCAGTGGTGGAGCTAAGACATGGTCAACCCCAAATTCATTAAATCCCTTTAAGTTTCTTATAAAAAAAATGTGACTGGTAAATTCTTCTCACGATCCCTTAGAGTTCTAAAAGTCTTTGTGCTGGTTTCATTAAGATTTTCCATTAAGGCATCTACAAAAAAAAAAAAACACCTAGACTAGTTGAATATCACCATTGACAAGTGTTGCTATGGATTCCCTCTTTTGGCACTGGCATGAATAACATAAAATCATTTCTAAGGTTATCCCTTTGTTTTCTTCTTGGCAAGAAAGAGTATCTCTCAATTCTCATCTGTTTTTCCTCATGACATTAAAAGTGATTCCATAAACACACTTTGATTGAGCCGATGTTAATTTGATAAACTCCTTTAGGCTCAAATTTCACTTATTGCCACATGACAGGGACACAGAATGAAAATGGTATTTCAAAATGTTCCTTAGTTGTTCCATGCATAATCATTACGTATCCTTAACCCATCCTAAGCAACTTACACAGTTTTTTACTTCCTTATTAAGCAGAAGTTGAATGTCAAACTTGCCACCTAAGTAGTTAAAATGTTGTTTAGAATCAAGCGTGCTGTAACTGAATCATTTTAACTCTTCAAAGTTCCAAATATAGCAAATGGAAACCATTTTACCGACTTCAGTTCCAAATGGAACTGGAATTAGTTTTTGTAAACTGATAAGAAACATAGTAAACAGAACATAAATGTAAGTATCATGTCAAAGACCATTACAGCTTCACAGATATCTCCGCAATCAGCATGTCTTGTGACAAACCATACAACGTATACAAGAACAACATTCTTAAAGAAAAATTAATATTGTCATACTTGGCCAAACAGCATCCTATCTTATAACTGAAATTCCAAACCAAACAATTTTGGTAACCCAAAAATGTGGCTGTAACTGCATGGTATTGATTGACAACTAAAATTAGAGAAATGCTAAGAACACACCGTTTTGAACATTCTCTTTCATTTCTTGAGATTTTTTTTTAAATAAAAAAATGATGGGTCCATAAATCAGGAAATTTATTTGAAAATCACACATAGCAGCAGCTCTTACAATTGATAAATTTTAGTCCAAAATGTGAAGAGAAAAAGGGGAGAAGGGGAAGGATACCTTCTGAAAGACAACCCCAGCTGGTATTGTGCAAAGAAAGCAGAGAAGTGAACAGAGCAGAGGCAGTAGCACTATGCAACGGCGTCAAAGACAATTGTGCACCAGCCAACTGCACCGGAAGCCTAAACAGCAACCATAACCATTATTCAGTTCATAAGCACAAAAAATGTTACCCATTTGGATACCTCACAATAGAGTGAAACAAAGGGTGCAAAGGCAGTGAAATGGTGCAGTGAAAAAGAATTGAAATTTACCGGGAAAACGAAAGGGCGCGTTTGTGGGGTGAAGAGGGAAGTCCATTGAGATTAATGGGACGTGAAGATCGACGAGAGAAGAGGGTTCTGGAAGCAGAGGAGGCTCGTTGGAGGGTTTTTCTTGCAGAATTCGCCGCCGCCGCCGCCGCCATCTTCTCTGCTCTGCACCAACACTTCTTCCCACTCTCCTCTGGTCAGAGAAGGAAGAGCCTACCTTACTATGGGCTGGGTCTAATCAAATGGGCCTATGTTCAAACCAAAAAGGAAATTTCTTCTTCCACCTCCATACATTTCTTTTGCACTCGTAAATATAAAAATTTCCAACTTTATCTTTGTGAATGATGTAATTCGGTAGTTAAAATTATTTTTTGTATTATTTAATATAGAGAAAATTCGAGATTATAAGTCACTTTTAACTTCTTAATTACACAATATGAAGTTTTTTTTTTCTTAAGAAAATAAGACTTTATATTGTACAAATTATAAGTCATTTTTTGATTTTTGAAACTATATAAAATCGTCTTTGTTGTCTTCTTTAGCAGTGTTTGTCGCTGCAAAGAAAATCGTAACATTAAATTCTTCATCAACGACATCACCGTCTTTCTTATCATAACAATTTTCAGTAAAGAATTATAAGTCTCAAGCACAACTTCAATCACTACTTTCTAATTTTTTATGAAAAAATTATATAGACTTCATGTTACACAATTTAGAAGTCGTTTTTTATTTTTAGAATGCATAATTAAGAAGTTATTTTTAATTTTTGAATAACAAAAAGTAGCTTTCAAATGGTATAATTTAGAATTTTTTAATTACACAACTCAATGTTTTTTTCCAAATTACACAATTTAAAAGATGTTTTTCATTTTCAGATTAAAATAAGAAAAAGAAAATACGCAGAAGAAATGTATGAAAGTGTAGGAATAAATGCCCTACCAAAAAAAAAATCACTTTTTTCTTCCAAATCTGATAGAAAGAAAACTGCTGCACACTCTTTTTGGGGCAAACTTTAGATGGACTAAATTATGGTTTTGAGCGTTTTCAGACGTAACTTTGGTCTAATCTAATTCTCAATTTTGTATATGTTTTATTTATTTTATTTTGGTTCAACTAAATCTTAAACTTAACATATTCAAGGGAATTACCATTGAAAAATAATTTAACTAATCAAAATGTAAATAAATAAATAAATATACACAAAATTGAATATCAGATAAAAAATGTGAACTTTTGCAATGCGGAACTAAAAAATCACGAAAAAAATAAAGGACAGGAATCTCAGGTCAGAAATTAAATAAGAACCAAAATTATAATTTATAAAAAATAAAGTGGGTTAACTTATTAGAAGGGGAGTATATTATTTTAACAGTCACTTTTCATTCTAACAATTTCACTTTTTTCTTAATCTAAAGATTTTAATCAGTAATTTATCTTTAACTATTAGATTATATCGAATCTTGAAATAGTGTGAAAGTGTAATAATTTGGTTATTCTGAAACATTTACCGCAAATAATTTGTATATTTTTTTAAAATCTATCCTTCTTATTTTGTGACTATAATTGAGATTCCTCTCTTCAGATGAATCAAATGCAACAAGAATGCATAATTGAATGAAGCAACCCTCACTTGTGTTGTGTTTAGATAAATGTGGCAAAAGAAAATTGAAGTTGGATCCATGTGCTTTAATTAAAAATCAAAAGTTGATGCATGATTGAGTACCCTCTTTGTGTGATGTCACTAACCATTAAAATACGATAATTGATATTTTTGAGTGATCTAAGAGATAGTATAATAAGATCAAAAAGTTGTGAGAATAGAATCTAATATGAAAGTAAAATTTATATTTACGTCAACTTAAAAAAAATAGTAAGATTTGAATTTAATTATAGATTATAATTCCATTTATCTCTAATTAATTGGAAATCTTCATCAGTTATACTCTTTTCAAAAGTTTAGAGGTGTGTAATTTTTATTTTTTCAATTAGTATTTTACTAGTTCATAAACAAAACAAAACAAATACTTAGTTTATACGCATGAAATGTATGATAAATAAATACTTTTAAATATATAAATTCTATTATAATTAAGAGTAGATCTTACAAAACTATTTCTTACTTTTACTTTTTTATTTTCTTTTAAATCATTTGATCTAATAAATTTCTTACTTTTACTTTTTTTATTTTCTTTTAATCATTTTCTTAGATTATGAAGAATAAAGCATGAGATGAATAGGAACAATAAATTCAAATAATTTGGTCTCTTCTCTACAATTAAAATTTATAACAAAATAAATATTTGTGAGAGTATAAAATATATTATAGATTTATGATATATTATTTATATTACTATTAAAAATTAAACTCAAGTTAAAATTAAAAGTTTTTAGAATATTGAAAAAAAATATTGAAAAAAGTCCTTAAAACACTCTCGCAAATAAATAATTAAACCATTTTGATCGGAAATTAGCGGTTAAAAACACTTTAATAGTTATTCTAATTTAAAAACACTTTAATTATTAAAGAGTGTATTTGTATGGTTATCTGTATTTATATGGTATTTTTGACAGGTGGGCCTGGCTGGGTACTTCTATATGTCTGGGTGGTGTTTTGCACTCTGCACTCACATAAAATTCAACTGGAACTCCATATAATATAAAAATCTATTTTATTTTTTAAAAATTGTATTCTAAATTCTGGAATAGATTATTTTTAGATTTTTTAGATATATTTATATTTTATTTTAATTAATTTCAAACACAATTAGTTATATTTAAAAAATATTTTTGAATTCTTAAATAAATAATTTATTTAATGAAAAATATATTTTTTTAATATAACAATATTCACTAATGTTTTATTTGGTTAAGTGAGTAGATTTAACAGAGAGAAGCGTGAAAAATTAGGTTGTTTGAATGAAAAAATAGATAATGAGAAAATCATGGATTTTGAAAAAAAATTTGTAAGTGGTGTGATGGTTATAATTTATATTAGTATTTTTTTTGCTGATAAAAATGTAAGATTACAAATTTGCCCTTGTGATTAAAAATTGTTGAAAATGAAATATCATTAATTTGTTGGGAGTGATTAATGTACATTTTAGGTAATCTTATGAAGCTCAGGAACAATTATAGACGAAGCTCGCCAACACCTGCATGTTATAAACATCAATGAAGATCACCATCAACAACCTCAAAACAAGAAAACAAACATCACTCAAGCGCCAAATATGAACAATGACACACATAATCGATTATTAGAAGAAGATGATCGATTATATGTATAAAATTTGACACATAATCGATTATGGTATCACGATAATCGATTATGTTTGGAAAAATATACGTATAATCGATTATACTCTTTGCCATAATCGATTATCATCAAGTTTGAATCTCACTGGTACAACAAATCTCGCTCACCGCCGACCTCCACTGCCATCGTCTCTTGCGATCACAAAATTCTATACAACACACCAACCACCAACTTTCTCACCTACCATGGACCTCTAGCTCATTAGCTCACACGAGATGGAACAAAGAGGCAAAGCAAGATGAAGAAGAAGAAAGCTCAACTAGTAACCACACTGTCTTCAACTCCCTTTTTAATGGTAAATTTAAATTCCTCAACCACCATCAAATGCAGTCAAGATTCCTTTACCAAGTCTCAAAAAGAATCTATGCCAAAGGTGTTGCCATACATGTAATGTAATATTACATAATAGAGGATACTATACCAGCACATGCAAAGTTAGAAATATATTTACACATATGTCACCGTGACTTTCCCTCATCGTCTCTTGCCTTTCTATATTCTAAATCAGCACAAATCATTTCAACCAAACAAGAATAATCCTACCGTTCTATCGTTATATACAATCAACCTAAACCAAACAAAATGTAAAAATAAACATATGATAATATATAATATATTAATGATAATTTTTTTTATACAATATCATTATTAAGTTTAAAAATATAAAATCTAAATTATCCATGTAGGCTATTTTATATAAATAATCATTGGCTTCCCACAATGTACATGTCATGTGATCGGCATAATTTTGGGAAATTTGGAAGGGGTATAAGCATGGGTGCAATAGAGGTTGGACGAAGAGGCGAGGGAGAAGAAATGAGAAAGTAAGTTAAATATAAATATAAAGAAGGGTATTTTGGTCTTTGTACAATGAGTATGGGGTGCAATGGAAATTTATACGGTTGCAGAATGGAGAGCACGTCCGGGTGACTAAATGCTAAGCCTATTAATTCCCACGGAAAAGGTCGATAGATTTGCCCAAACCCTCCATCACCTACTTCATACTCAACAAAATTCATATAATAAATTGAATTTTGTCTATTTTTATTTCTGTAAAAATATTTCTTAGTTTTAATTATTGATTTTTTAACTATCTCTTTAATTTTATATCATTAACTATAGTTAATTTTAAAACTAAAAATACAAAATATTAATTAATACAATAAAAATAATAAATAATATCTTAAATTTAAGAGAATTCATTTTCTAGGCATCTAATTCAACTAGGAAATATATTATTATTTAGTAAAAATAAGGTACTTTTACATGCTATTTTCTATTTAATAATTTACTTTTAACCTTATATTTTTACTAAAATTATTTCATTTAGAGTTTGTAATTGATTTCTTTTATTGAATTCAAATTCCCTGTTAAATAAAAAATAAAAAAGGGGAAAAATAGAAGAAGAAATATCCTATATTTTAATAAAAAAAAACAAGTTTATTTGTACTTCTTAATCTTATTATTTCACGATTTCAAGTGAGACTTACCTTTGGTTTGAATAGAAGAAAGAACAGGCGAGAGAGAGAGGGAAAAAGAAAAGAAAGAAAAGAAATATATATACAAGGAAAGTATTGAAAGTGAAGAAAAAGAACCACGATTCTCTTTTCTTCAAAATGAAGAAGAAATATATAAAGAAAATGGATTAAAACAATATATAATCTATTATGTCGTTTACACAATTAATTATTTCCTTTTCTCTCTTCTCCTTTTACGGAATAAAAAGATCCAAAGTGGTATTTGAGATGGCCATGGAAAACTTTTTAGAGAGTTTCAAAAACTTCAGGATCACTAGTCCAAAAATCTTAATTAAACTCACATCTTAAACTTGTATTCCTATATATGATTCAGGCAATGAAATGTCTTCACACAACATTCTTTTAGATATATAAAATAATAATTCATCTTTTATTATCATCTTTTATTTTTATAAATTAAACATTTTAACTAGTTATAACTTCATTTTTCATATATAACATTTTAAATTATTTTTTTTTCATAAAAGTATCATATTTTATTTATTATCTATCTTACTTTTATTCATGATTCAAAAATAAATGAAAAACTATTCATAAAGTTAATGTTGATGGTTTTTTTATTGTCAATCTATATCTATCATGAATCATAACCATTGTGTAATTCAAAATCTGATCATTTTTCTAGGCAGATAAAGCCACATATTTCCATGTTGTGAAGAACTGTAATAACTTCAGCATTACTTTTCTAGTGGTAGTTAGAGAGTCAACTGCTAAAATCTTGAGACCAGTATCATTTATTCCTCTCAATAAACTCTTCCATCTTAGTGTACATATATCTATGATTCCCTGATATGACTATACAAAAGACGAGAAAGGCAACTCCTTTATATTAATTTAGTAGTACTTTGTTATGACTTGTTTCTTTTTCATTAAATGGTTCTGTTTCAAATCAACTTCTATAAAAAATTCACATGGGGTTTTCAGATTGGAAAACAACAGCTTCTGCAAGATTTTAATAGTATTTTTTAAATATAGAAAGTTTAACTGATAAGAATGTTATCTACTGATAAGATTCTCATATTAATGAAACAAATATATTAACAAATCTATTTGTTTAACATGTTACGTACCAAAATGTGGTCTATTAATAAATTTAATTGTGGATCAGCATGATGAACAAATCAGATTTCTCCAATTATGGCTACCAAATTTATGGTTTGGATTTCTCCCCATAACTTTTGAGTGGTCCACTGCAGTAATGATAGGTGAAGGTAGATGAGTAAACTGTAGTTGCTGGTTTGAAAATCAAACACTTTCTGGCAGACAACTTGACTGAGGAATGAGGTGAGGTTGACAAAATAAGAAGCTACACAGCAAGATGAAAAGCTTAGTTCAAGATCTGTGTGTCCAACAAGCTCTTAAGCTTTAAAGCTAAGACACTGAGATGTGAGCTCTTACTCAAACTTCAAACCCTACAAAATTGTAGCCTTTGCAGCACGGCAATGTCTGTGAACTATCATTACTGTGCCATACCCTTCTTTCAACCCAAACCTGCTAAATGATTAATGCACAACTTTTTTTCTTTTACACTCCTTCCACTTTTTTCCCTTATGCAGTTTGAAAAACAAGGCACAGAGTAAGAAAAGAATAATAGAAGTTATATTAAGAAGTTCAATTAATTTATATATGATTTCTATTATTATTGTTTTATTCAATTATGATAATGATTTTGGATCTTTATGAATAGATAAAGGTAGAGATATGTTTGAAAATAGTGATTATTTGTCTTCATTTAAAAAATTATTGTTGAATATATTTTTTTTAAATTAGGGCAATTTTGTTTTCTTTGAAAGATAATTCCACTTGATATACCAACTCTCATATTATAGTAAACATAGACTAATTTTGTTAACATTTTTTTCGTAACCATAATAAAGTATTCAATTATGTTAAACGATAACAACCTCCACTTTAATTAAAAAAGTCTAGAATCTTAATGAAGATAAAATTGCATAACTGACAATTAAATTATTCATATTTATTCTCTTATTGGAAGTCCTTAGCTTATGTATAGAATAAGCTCACATGGTTAAGATAAGCGTAAAGTTAAAAAAAGTCTTTGGTGAATCAACTAAATATATAGTATTTATTAAAATGATAGACATAGATTATAATTTAGGTTTCTAATATAATATTTGAAAAAAAATACACTCATATATATATATATATATATATATATATATAT
>Ga0209489_105944_pt1 | contig 20324 bp, 3 predicted proteins | sample SiratrowhiteBW_FD_187527 | JGI IMG/M metagenome (GOLD analysis project Ga0209489, IMG submission 187527) | Root nodule microbial communities of legume samples collected from California, USA - Siratro white BW (SPAdes) (version 2) | ecosystem: Host-associated > Plants > Roots > Nodule | place: USA...
AAAAAAAAAAAAAAAAAAAAAAAAGGGGGGGGGGGGAAGAGTTAACTCGATGCACACGTAGAAGTAAGGCTTCACACTTTCTTATAATTAGCTTGTAAAATGGAAGGTACAAGGAGGGAAAAGGTTGAGGAAGAGGTGATGATTCTTGTAAATGAAGAAACGAAACTATAGTCACTACTTATTCCCATGAAATTTCTAATCACCTCCTTTTTTATTACCAATCTGCTTCCGTCCAAACCTCCAGACCTTAAGGTCCAACTATTTACTAAACGCACCACCTAGAAATATTATTTTTATTTCTCAAATTAAATACAACTATCATATTCTAATAAAATCTAAAATTAACTCGCAAAGATCTTATGCATACCTTAAATAAATAATCAAATAATTAAAACTTATATAATTTAAATTTAATTATCACTTTTTAATTTATCAAAGTTTCTATTAAAACATAAAAATAAGTCTATAAATAAAACGTTTTCATATAAAGAAATTAAATTATTAATTATACGAATAAAAGAAATCTCATTAAAAAAAGATAAATCTCATGTCAGATATTTTTCTACTTTAAAAGAAATTAGTTTCCATTATCAATTGATCGATATACTTATTAAAATATTGTATTTTTTTCATAAAAATCCTATTCTTAATAGTTTTATGAAAAAATTATTTTAAGATTAAAAATTATTTATAACAAGTACAACCTAAATTAATAATCAAATTTCATTTAAAATGATTTGACTTCGAACTCAATAAAAAAAATACACGATAGGAATATTATCAAAAACTAGTTGTTGTTTTCAACTATTAAGTATATAGTAGTAAATACTTTTCTTATACAGATCTTTGGTACATATTATGTGAAACTTTAGTGCTATTTAACCTTTCTAGTTGTAACTTTTCAGTTTGCTAAACCTTGTTCTTTTTATACACAAAGCTAATTTAAATAGTAAACATCAAATAATCTAGTACTTGATATATATCCATAAACAGTTATCAAGGCACTATATGATTCATTAAAAGGACAATGGTATTATATAATCACATCATTAATACCTCACATGTCATTGGTCTCAACCTTAAAGATGAAGGTATTCTTTTTCATTTTTTTCATATATTTTATTGTTTTAAAATATCTTTTCGACACAAAACCTGTTATATTTTATTTTACAATAACGTATGTATATACATGTGAATTTAAATTTTATAAATAAAAAACACAGTTAGGAAAAATTACTCTATAAATAAGTCACCGGGTTTTTTTTTAATAGAAACTAGTTGAAACAAAGTTAGTAAATACTATTGACCAATAACATTGTGAAAAAATAAATTTTGTTATTTCCAAATTAAAATCAAAATTAAATCACCCTTTCGCATGGATACGTGTTTTGATATAAATTTTTTTTAATAAAAAACTAAAAGATAAAAAATAAAAAACTAGACGTAAACCCAACAATCCATGTTTTTCCTTAACGGATAACTTCTATCCACATATATAAATTTATTTATAACCCTGATTCCAAATTACTATTCAGGCCTATTAATTGTGGGTCAGTTCACCGATAAAGAATGAGAAAAAATGAGCACCATATAGGTGTTGATGTGAGTTTATTAAAAATATAGTTAATATATAGAAAATAGTAATTACAATATATAAAAATGTATCTTTAGAAGCTGAGAGTTGAAGTCAAGGATTTAATTGCAGAGAATATTAAAAACAATAAAATAAAATGTCACTTTTCCCGATCAAAGAAAGAAGAGAAGTGACAGCGACAGCGACGGCCACGGCCAAGTGTTCGTTCGGCGTTAGAGGAGCCTCCGGCAGCGTAAAATCACGTGCGCCAGTAATCAACCATTCACGTTCATCATGTCACCCATATTTCAATCAATATTATTGGACTTCACATTCTCTTTTTTCTATTAATACTATTATTATTATTATTATTATTATTATTATTATTATTATTACTTATATTTAGGATTTCAGTTGTTTAATTATGAGATTAATTTTCAGTCAATCTCACTTATTTGTTAATCTCTCCCACCTTATTGCATCTATGCTTGCCATGATTAAACCTAGAGATGAACTCGGAAATTTTATGATGTAGATGTTAATGATTATGAATTGTAAAATTTTCTATAATTTTAATCAATCAGAAGCCGTTTTAATATTACAGAAATTATTGAATTTATTAGATATATGATTTGTGATTAAATAAGAGTGTAAAATTCTTTTACATAAAATTTATTTTATGGTTTATACATATTAATATTTCAATTTGAATATTATGCCTGATAGATTTTATTTATTATAATTAAAATTTAAATAGAGATAGATAGTTGCACCTTATTATGTCTCTGCTATTGTAAAATTTAATTTCGTCACTGTACTCTTTTGTAACAAAATGCTTCTTATTATTTTAATAATTTATGTTTTGTTCGTATATTAACTTAATAACATTTAACAAAAAAATATTAGCGTGTAATGTTGGAAAATGTTATGTTAGCATTTTCATTAATAGTGGGTATAAAGTTAAAAGATTGTATAATTAATTAGAAGAATAAAATTCTATGCCTATAAAGAAAGAAGGATCGGTGTTTAAATATTCAGTAATGCAAATAAATGATTTTATAAATAAATTTTATGATGATCTACTAATAATTGATATAATTGATATGGTAGATACTTTCCTAATTATAGGAGACTTATTACACAGTAATTTTTAACTAGGTAAACAAAAAAGAAACAATTTCTTTATGTCAACTTTCTTTTCGTAAATTTCCTCTCGTTCCATTTTCTTCCTCTTCATTCTTTGATCATTGTTCTTTCAATGCATTAGTCTTTGTTTGTCCATCAGTGATGTTAATTTGTTTTCTGCTTTACGCCATCTCCTTTATGTTTCTTCTCACAATAATTATTTTTCTCTCTCCATTGCTTCCATCTTGGTTCCTTTAAAGTCAACATTGGTGTTGTTGGTTTAGTCTATGTTTTGTATATCCTTTTTTTCCTCTAAAATTTGCTCTAAATTTTTGTCTGGACTGTTGTTTTTCTAATTTTTACATTGTCTTAGTTGTTTCCTTTCTTAAAGAAATTGTTCAATATAAAATTGTTCAATATGAATGTTTTAAAATGATTGAGATTTTAATTGAATATGTTTAGATTTTATTAGAATTGTTTTGAAATGACTGAGATTATGATTTTTTTTATTCTGAATGATCACAAACAAAAATCAATACCATATAAAAACATAAATTAGACATAAATTTATGGTCAAATTTTAATACTTACAAAAAAAATATATTAAGATGAGATCAATTAAGAAAAAAAAATTACAAAATATAGACTAAAGGAACAATACAAATGAAGAAAGAGATCAATTAAAGAACTAAGAAAAAAGTAATGGAACAGAAAGATAAATTATTATTAAGAAAAATGCATAAAGGAGGCAAGAAGAAAAGAAACAATACCAATAGAGAATGAAGTAAAAAAAAGAATAAAGACCGATGCAATAAAAGAATGAAGATAAATGTAATGGTTAATGAAAACAAAAAATTCATAGAAATATAAAATATTACTCATACTTAAACAGCATATTATATCGATTTTACTTTAATAAAAAAAGCAAGTAAACAAGTTAAGATTTAAACTTCATGATATATACTTATTATGTCGTTTCAATTAAAAATTAATATAAGTTCATAAATATTATTTTATCATATTGATCATGAGAATTGGAGATTACATACGTAATATCTTTATTATACCGTTTAGTTATTAATTATATTCAATTTTGATAAAATACAAGTATTATAAAATATTTTTTTATATTTTAATTTTTATAATTCAACTTATAAATTATAATCTTTCTAAAATATTGGTACGTAATATAATTTGTCAACTTTTTTTTCAACTATCAGGATACTTTTAACAAAGATATATTTCTACGTGTATAATAATTTTGTAAGATAAAAATGTTCAAATATTTTTGTGTATAGATCAACCATGTTGTGCTTGAATAAATTATTTGTTCATCCTCCATTAAATTTAGAATATAAGTTTTAGATCTCATTTTCACTCTGAATACATTTTTACCTTTTGTGTCTTTGATCAAACATCAATTATCTTTTAATATGGCTTTGAAACCATTTTTCACAAAGTTGAGCACCACCAAGCAAATTTTAGTCAATGTTAATCACATATAAAACATCAGATATATATACTTTAAATCTGTCAAGCTTTCAATAGCAATAACACTTCTATTTAACATTTTCAATTTTAACTTTAGATATGATGATTTTGTCAAGCTCTCTAAAAAGATTCTCTTTATTGTCATGTGGTTTTTATAATTTTTGTTTATCAACCATGAGTTACTAGAAGTGTTGGTTGTAATATGTTGCAACAAAAAGTTTTTCATGGTATTGCTCCTCCAAAATCGCTTTTACCTCTTATGATTTAGAATTTACACTTGACATTTAACCTCCATCGATCTTTTTTTTATGATTTATCTTTTTTATAATGTGGATAAGGAGGAAATTTTTGACTTAGAGTCTTTTTTCTTTTTGTTCTTCTATTTGTTGTTCTTCTTATTTTTGTTACCTTCAGAATTTGGACTATTACACGACGGTATCTTATATAATCTCTTTCAAAGTGACATTATTCTTTTCTGCTCTTGAGACTATAAAACATTTACCAATTCTTATAAGGTCTTCTCCAAAGTTAATATATTTTTTACTTATTTTTTTTTTATAAAAATTTTTGAACGATTTTTTTTTTCAAGAAAGACATCCTGAAAAGTTACACTTTATTTATTATACTCATCAGCCGATCAACATAACTTTGGATTGTTTCTATCATTTTCTTATTTTACATCTTGCTAACTAAGTTGAACACTTGCATGTCTCTAGTTTTTTTACCGGCAGAGTAGGTTTTTTTTTTTTTTTTTTTTTTTTTTTAAATTCCAAATCTTTTTAGGAGATTTGAAATTTATAATTCTTATAAAAATAACTTTTGACATAAAAAAGAGATCATTTTTTTTATCTTTGTCTTCCTCTCTTTTATGATATTTCATTTGAGCCATTGTTGGATTTTCAGCAACTCAAGAGGTCATAATTTTTTTCTATTGTCTTCCAAGATCAAATACTTCAAGGTGACTAATCATTCTTGCAACCCATAACTCATTTTACTCACCATCAGATTGTAAACTTCGGTATATATATCTACTTCCATTGGTGTTTCTCTTAACTCATAAATCCCTCAAAGAAAATTGTGAAAATAAGACTCAATAAATTAAAAGACACAAAATATAATTGAAGAGAAAGTAACTATACATATCATAATATCCCATATAATTTTAGACACAAATATTGATAAATTATAATTAGATCTCATCAACTAAAAAATCTAAACAACTAAAAATTGAATAAAAAATACACATTGTGGTAAACACAAATAAGAGTATTGAGAGAATATTTGCTAATATTTATAGAAAGTACAAAACAATAAGCGGATTTTTTATCAAATAAGAAGTGTACTTCTCGTTAAATAAGACATCAAACTTACATCTTTTCATGATTTTCAATAAATTCTTATCGAAACTAATTCTTCAAATTTACTGAGAACCGTTCATAGGATCCTTTCAACAAATATAAAATAAAACTTCTCACTGTAGAGTTACTCATCAGTAATATTTCCCTTTGATTCTCCTTTTCTACAGTTAGATGAATTTACTACACCAAAAGCTGTTCACAAGAGATTCAAACTTACAATATAAGTATACATTTGATTTAGCGTCAAAGATCTACATTCAAAAACTGATTACATCAAACATGCAGCTAGTGAAACAATCAAAATGAATATTTTATGTCTTTAATTTTCACAGTTTTGGTGAATGAAGCGTGTGATGTAACGTGAAGTACTGGATTCTCATATTTGTGTCCAAAAAACACAACATATGTGACTCCTTCTTGTGAAGTGTCTTTCTCTGACAAGACGGGTGAAGGGCATGCCATGGCAAGAGAAAAGAAAGGTATCCTCTCTACTCCTAGATTAGCTGCCTCTCTTCCAAACACAGACTTAATTTCCTCCAAAAATTCAAATACAGATAGAAAATAGATAGCCATATATGTTCCTAACATAGTGGTACTGCATGTGACACCCAATGAGGAAGAAGGGAAGTGAAACATTTCCGGTTTTTTACTAGACCCCGACAACCAATTCATGGCACCACAGACAAATGTCGGTTGTTTCTCCAATGATGCCTTCGTGAACTGGTTTTCAACCCCAACAACAACCCACCTCTAACAACACAACAATCTTTCAACACATGTCAGACATATGGACGTACCACTCTACTACTTTCTTTTCCTTAGCTGCAAATTCATTTTTCAGACAACGTTTGTTCAAATCAGATAAAAACCTATTGGAGATGATGTAATAGGTCAAAGTTGTTCCAGAAGAAAGTTAAAGCTTCTTGTTAAGACGAGTGTTATGTTTTAAAGTGCGATATGTACTTATGAGGGATGTTTGAACGCAAATCATGCTTCAAATTCTTGTAGAACATATTATATATATAATAAGTGCTGTCTCTATCAGCTTTGGAACCTTTTGATGCGAGATTCTACCACTTCACTGCATACTGAGAATGACGAGAGGCTACATTCCATGATGGAACTCATTACTCGACCCTGAAAAATCATTAATTGTGTTTCCTTAAATTTGGTGTTTTCACTGTTCATCCACAACAGTGTAATGACTGAAGTGCATGCATGGATAGTGAGTGTTAAAAACAGGTAACCTATTTTTATCCTTATTTTTATTTCTCTCTCTATATATATATATATTAAAAATGATCAGAAAGAATATTAAAGTACATATTTTTTATTTATTAATTGAGCTTAATTCTTATTCCTTATTATAAAAATTAATTTATTAACTAACAAAAAGTATAGCATGAATAGTTTTTAAAATAATTATGTTAAAGTTAATAAACTTACTATACAAAATTATAATTAGACAATAATGTACAAAATTACACTATTTACTGTTATTAATTAATAAATGTTGTCAAAAATATGAAATACCATAAACTTTAATAGCTTGTTACACTTGTCCAGTGTTGTAAGCATTGTTTAATTTTAATATTTATAGATATACCACTTAATATAAATCACATTATTTTTTTATTCTTTTTTAAAATACATACATTATTTTAAAAATAACATACTTTTTTTAATAATTATTTCTTTGGAAAATAAAATATTTACAAAACTAAAATGAAAAATAGTACTTAAAATTAACAACATTAAATAAAATTACTTTCGAAAATATAATAAGTTATTAAAAAATACAACTTATTAAACTGTTTTAAAATTCAATTTAAACTACTATAGTGATTAACTAGACTTCTTTTAATTTAGTCCTGCAAACTTGTTGTTGTGTATGTAATTTACACATGTAGAAGGTGAACGCTAATAACTCATAAATTAAGTTTGGAACCTAACTTTAGTGGCTTATTACTTACATAATATTTCCTAATAATATTTTTTCTGATAAAAAATAACAAAATCTTTTTACTATTTATTTAATATATCATTCATTTAATTAATCTCCACGTTTTTCTCATGCAGGCATAATGTCAGTAAAATTTAATACACATAGACAGACTACTATTTAGTAACAAAAAGGCGGTAACTATAATTTTTTAAATTATTATTTATTGAAGTGATAAAGAAACAGTAAAAAAAAAAGTTACTGTATATTTTATTCACAACTATTATGGAGGTCAAGTTTTCAATTAATTTAAAATACATAATTAAATAATTTATAAGTGTGTTTCCTTCAAATTAGTTAAAAGGGAATAAATCTTTTTATGTGATGGTTTTGAAAAACCAACATAACCATTTTTCAAATTTAATGAACTTCCTTTTTCTTTTTATATAAATGTATCATAGTCACATAAAATTATATTTATCATACTGATTAATTAGTGATGCTATCCTATAATTTAGGAATACTTAATACTTTAAGAATGACACCTTACAGTATGGTGAGAAGAATCTTATTATTAAAAATGGGTTTAAGATTATTTCTGATGAGATAGATATTCATTAATCGAGTTCATCATTTTATTTTTTAAGAATAAATTTATTAAATTTGTTTATTCTACTAATAAGACTTATTATCTTGGATTTGAAGATAGACCTAATAAATAGTGAGTTGACCCAATATCATTCTTATAAATAGGAGATACTCTTTATATATATGACTTACATGTATGACTATTATTCTTATTACTTTTTGTATAGATTCACTCTAACTTCATCGTTAGAGTATGTTGCAGGTATCCTCTTCCAACCAAGTTAAAGGAGACGTTTGACTTAGAGATTACATTTGCATCGTAAAAGACAATTCGAGTCCTTAAAGCCGATTTCACGATACAACAAACTCTTATTACAACCTACTAAATACACAAACCGAGTTCCAAAAGACAGTTCACCCAGAGGAGCTTTTCAAATTAAAAAGATAAAATCGAGTATTTAAAGTCAGTCTCACAACACATCAAATTCCCTTATATACCAAACTAATTTTTTTATTCAGATCATGAATACACGTTTTTTACTTTCAGAACTACACACATGTAACAACCTCAACAATTTTATACATTTCTCATTTAACTCTAATAGCAAACATTATGAATAAACGAAATATAATATAATTTCAGACTGCAGAATAATAAATAAAAAAGAAAGAAAAGAAAAAAAAAAGATTTTTTTTTAGCTTGAGCGAGAATTTTTAACTTGAGCGAAAACGAATCTCGCTTAAGTCAAATGCTTTTCACCTAAGTGAAAATCGATTCAAAAATATCTATTTAAAAAAAAATACTCAATCGAGTTGTATATAGCTCAGATGAGATTTTCATAATAAATTTTTCTACATAATTTACTGTATTCTTCGTGTATGTCTCTAAAAAATAATTGTTTAATGGAATAATCATGTGAAAGTAGTAACATTACTAAGATATGTTCAACTATGGTATTGAAGAAAAGAGACGTGGTTAAGAGTTAGGGCTAACATTTAATAAATATAGGAGCTAAACAACACTACAGAACAGATTGCCCACCAAGAACTGTTTGGAGGATAAGAAATTTACACAAAACCTAAAAACAATATCATGTTCTTGGAGGACAAATATAGCACACTGTGGCCCTTGCCAATCTTTTAATGAAGACAATGAAAAGACTTAAAAACTTGTGCACCTCACCTATAAAAAGTGACATTATTTAATGTGAATGATGAGATTTTTCACAATCTTCTTGTTCATAATAAAACATGTACTTTTTTTCTTCTCAACTCACTTTTCTTTAAAAAAATATATAATTGTATAGTTGCCAATTATGAAAGAAGAGAGAAAATTGTTTGAAATTTTAAAACTTGGATTCTCCACTAATTTCTTTTTGTTAACATTCTAATATGTTTGTAAAATATATTAATTTAATATTTTAAAATATATTAAAAAACTAATATATTAAAATAAAAAAAGCAGAAGGAAAATACAAAAGAAAACTAACAAAAATTTGGAATCTTATAACTTTGCATTGTTGTTACTCTTTATCACTTTAATTCTCACGTTGCAATTGTATAACTGTCCAAACCAGTGAGTGTCACCTGTTTGATTCATCTACTTTACAAATTAATCTATTTAACTTTTCTTTTATTTAACATGTAGTTCGATAAATATTAATTTGTTTTAGTCTATCACAGTTAATGAGTCAAATAAACTGTTGCATGACTTTATAATAAAGAATTAAATATTATATAATACATAATAAATTAAAAATATCATAGTAACTCTTTTTCCATGAATTTCAAGTTTTAAAATTTAATATTATTTTTGTTTATTAATTCTATTTTTTCCCATAATATATATAGTAAATTAAAGAATTAAAATTTTAGTTTAAAACTAAATTTGTAATTTGATGATTTTTTTTTTATTTTTTAAGTATGTTGCTGGATCACTCCGATGTGTTACAAGTTCAACCGGATTGTGAATTAGATCCATTTTTTTTATACATTACAAGTTCAACCCGGATTGTGAGTTAGATCCAATTTTTTTTTTATACATTATTAAGAGATAGTGTACAAATATGATAGTAAATGTTGGTGCATGTAGTGTAGTTGTAATAGTAGTGCCAATATGTATTTTATATTTTAAAATTTATAAAGATTGGAGATTCTATATTAATTAAAGAGATAAGACTTTTTAATAATTTATAAGGTGAGTGCAAATTTCATCTTACCAGCTAGTTTTGTAAAATTGAGTTAAACTTAAAGTCCACTTCTGATATAATTATAAAGTGAAGTTTGTATTTATTTTATAAACTATTAAATAGTTTTATCTCTCTAATTGATGTAAATTCTCCAACAATAAATTCATCTTTTGAAAGAGATATATTTATGTAATTTATTATTTATATATATATATATATATATATATATATATATATATATTTACTTTTAGAATAGCAAAAATGGAATCATTATTAAGATTGGAGTAAATAAAGTATTTAGACTCTTTTGTTATAGGAATTAACAAGTATTACTTTGATTAAAGTCTTTTAAGATAATTTTGTTTTTCATTTTAAGACTCACAGCAGTATTAACAATTAATTTTTTGAATTCATGACTAGAGTATTAAGAAACACTGAAAAATAAGAGTGAAGCTTAAAAAGTATTACGAGTCTCCAAAACATATTTCCTTATCCAAAGTCTAAAAACTGATGATATATATAATGTTCAAGGGTCATTATCTCGAAAGCTGAAAAAACAAATCTTAAAAATGTTTCTTTGCCATCGTTTACAATAAAATAGACTAAAATATATTGCATAGTGATCTTAAAAAAAAATACAATTTTTAAGAGGAGAATGAAAAGATGATATAAATGTCAAGTATTTTTATGACTAGAGTTCATTGTTATGAAGTGGGTGTATATTCATTTCATCACCACAAGTTGGATTGGTATTGATAGACAACTAAAGTTTGTTGTTGATGGAGTTGGTATGGTATCTATTTCATTACCACAAGTTTTAATATTTTTATTTTAGGTTCAGCCGTCAATTTCAGGTTGTTTTTCCCTGCATCTTCTTCCAGTGGTTACAATTTAATATACACGTGAACATAAAAATCATAAAATTGATTTTATGGCCAATCAAATGCCATTAAATTGACGTGTAGTCTCATTATTTATTTCATTAATTTGTAAGACAGATAGTATGACATGTTTCCTGAATTGACTTAAGGTACCAAATGGAGAAAAAAAAAACTTCTATCGGTCACGAAAGGGGTGAGATCGATAAAAAAAACTTTGTATAAGCACAACAACTTGCTGAATGATCTGCATTAAGATAGTTGATACATTAAAAAAATATTATTGTAGATATGTTGTATTAAAGTAGTTCTCCATTTAGTTAATTTAAATTTTACAAAACCTTTCAAAAACTTATTTTTTATTTAACTGACAATAAGTTAGTCATTTTGACACACAATTGCAAAATATATGATCAAATAAGAGTACATATTTACGAATTATATAAAGAACAAATACCTATTACATAAAGAACAAATACTTATTTTATCTTGGATATAACATAATATATTCGTGAATTATGATTTAGTAAAATATTGTCTTTAATGTTTTTAAATTGTCGGACATTATTAGACTGTTCAGTAGATTATCTAGTCTAATAATATTTATTAAAACTTAGACTGTCTAATAAGATCGTGTAGTGTTTGCTTAATTTTGAAATGAGAAGTATTGTTCACATGTCATTTTTGTTAAACTTAGAAGCATTTCAAGTATATTAATTATAACAATATCTACTTTATAAATAGGATTTTGTATATTGTATTTTAAGATAACTTTGAGTTAAATATTTGAGTTATATTTAAGTGAGAGTTTGATAAGATAGAAATTATTGAGTTGTAATATATGCAATATAATAAATTTATCTGTACACATAGATTAAAGTTTGTTATTACTTCAATCAAGGTTAACTTTTGTGTATGTGATTCTTTCTTCTCTTTCCATTACTGTTTATCTTCTATTGTCTAAAAGAAAATTTTGTTTCTCTATAATAATTTTATTTGCTTGATAGACACTCTATGATGGATTTGTTAAGTTAATTTCTAAAAACATGTGATAAATTTCAAAAATTTAAACCTTAGATGATTGTGTGTAAGAGATGAATGAAAAAATCTCTAAATATAAAGAAAGGGGAGATAAAATGAAAAATCAATTATAATAAAAAAAAAACTTATCTAGATTAAAATTGTGATCGAACTATAATATATTCATAATTCCAAAGTGAAACCCGATTGTATAAAAAAACAATCAACCTTAAATATTAAAAAAATACCAAAACAAATATATAAGTCTATAAAAAGATAAATTTTAAAATAAGTAGAAAATGAATTATTTTAAATTTACTTATAACATCTTTTTAATGATTTATTCATTTTTCATTGGATTTAAAATTACATATTTTATTATAAATAAACTGGATTACGTATTTTGATTCTTATTGTGATACTTAAACGATGACATATGTTTTTAAGAATATATTTCTAACAAGCGTATTTCATAACAATACATTTCTTCTTTGATTGATCAAAGTTATCTCTTTTTCTTACAAAATATGTTTAAAAATAAAACAAAATTTGTTTTCACTTTATGAAACGTCTTCATTATTTATGTTGTAAGAATATAAATAATAAAATTACATATGAATAATTAAGATTGAAATTAGTTTAAAAATTAATACGCTGATCATGAAAACTAAGTCCGTATGACTTGAATGAAATGGGAATTGAGTTTTTAAAATATTTATTTTTATATCTCAGAAAACACTCCATAAAAATTGGTCAGTTGAATTTTTCAGGGTTTAACAATATTGACAAATGAGTTAGAACTATTCAACATCATCCAATTATGCGCTAAGTTTCATATAATTTTTTTTTCGAAGTCTAATACTATAAAATTAAATTTCATTTTAAGCCACCAAGAAAATCTAAATATATAAAAATAATTATAACACACTCAAAATTCATTCTTCAATAGTCAGTAAAGAGTTACAAATTATTCTAAATCTCACACAATTTAACAAATTGATTTACATTATCTTTATATAAAATGTTATAATTCTAACATCGAATCTACTTATCGTTTATAACCTAATTTAAGAATTTAAATATAATAATTTTTCTTTATCTTAAATTATTTACGCTCTAACCTTTTAGGGTTTATATATATAAGGTACTAAAAATATAATAATACATATTAGAATCACAAACAAACAAAAAAGTCGAACTATAAAACTAAAAAATATAATTTATATAAAAAAATACTACTTTTAATCTAAAATTTTAAAATATAATTTATATAAAAAAATACTACTTTTAATTTAAAATCTTAAAATATTGAATTTTTGAGTCTACAGTTCTTCTCAAGTAACTTTTCTAAAATGTTAGTTCTTAAAAAAAGAAAAAAAAAACAAAATTTCTTAAAAAGCTCCTTAAGCTGAAGGAGTCAACCGATCAACCAATATCGAAAATCAAACTATAATTTAGATATATCATCACAACCCTTCTATCCTAAGCCCATGTGAAACTTGGAGGAAGGGTATGAACTTGATCAAGTTGGTTGAAGGATAATTTTTTTTACTGCATCCCTTCTAACTCAAAGGTTGATGATTCTTACTCAATCGCTAGCTTGCATTAGAAATGGAAGGCAAGGCATAAGGAGGGAGAAGAGAATCTGAATGTAAAGCATTTTAGTGAAGTGGATGAAAGGTTGAGAAAATGAGAACGGAAAAGTATAAGGTTTTTTTTGGTTTCATCAATTAAAATAAAACTTCTAATATTATATTTGCAAGTCCTTCTTATTAATCTCACCTTCCCTTACTTTTTCTACCATCCCAAATATACTATTCTAACTACCTTTACCTTATACCTTAGAACATAGTAAAAATTTCAATAAACATGCACACATCTATATACATATTTTAAATGTAAAATTAATTTAAGTTAAATCTTAAACACGTACACACGTATCTCTAATTCAATAAAACTTAAACATATATATAAAATTTAACTATTAGGCTATAAATTATTTTAAACACTCTTATATTAAGCACACACAAAAATGAATCGTTACATTATGCCAAATGATTTGAAAAAGTGAAATCATGTAAAAAAATCTAATGAATAATTTTTAGTGTATAATTTTTTTATAATGAATATATCTAATTGTTATATACTTAATTTAAAGTATAAACTTTTAATTAGTTTTTGGTAAAATTTGAAGAAACATATCGGAATTAAGGAAAAATAATAGTTCAGACTAAGAAAGCTTAGAATAACTTAATTTTACTTATCTCATTTAAGTTTTTTTTCTAAACTATTAAACATAGCAAAAAATGTAAACATTCAAAACAACACCTTAATTAAATAATGTTTTAGAGATATGTTTATTAAATGATATATTAATTAAAAATTCATTTATTTATTTAATTAAATGAACGTAATACTGACGTATTCATTTAATACACCGTGCATAACAAAAATTAATGAATTACAATACAAAATAAAACAAATGTATTCAAAACTGAGGATTGAATTAAAACTACAAATTTTATAAATTTTCAGAAAAAAAAAAACTTGATTTAGCCTAAGTTCGATGAAATAACATTATTAATCATTATATTTGGGATAATATTTATCTTCAATTTTAAGCCTCAACTCAATTATAGATTTGATTTTGAAAGATGTGAGTGTGTTAAAGAGAAGAATGTCTATAAATTATCTTTGAACTTTATCTTAATTTACATCAGACTTTTGGATGTTTAAGAACAAATATCCTAAGTGAATGATAAGAGGTAGAACTAATTTAAAATTATTGTTTTTATTTGCATAGACAATATTAATCATCTAAAATACTTTTTTTATGCTTACAAAAATGTTAATGTTTCGATCTACTATGTGTAGAAATAACGTAAAACTCTCTTTTATATTTTATAGATAATGTTAATGATTCAATTTAAAATAACATTACTAGACTCAATTGTTACAATCTATTTTAGAATTTGTTATTGAAAGTTTGTGTGTCATGCATATTAATAGAGTAGACTTTCACTTCTACTTAACGAGACTTTTAAATATAAAAAGTGTTATATTAAAAATTAAAAAAATAATAACTATTTTATTTAATCTAGCTTTTTTTTTACTAATATTTAATATTTATTTGAAAATATATTACTAACCTTAACATGTACCATTTGATTGGTACAAGTTAGAGGGTGAGAATATAAGAAACCGAGAGAATGAATAGGTGAAAATATAAATAAAAAATGTTTAATAAAGGGAAAATGGTAGGTGGAGTTGTAATAAACGATTCACTTTAGCAAAACAAATTAGAAAATTATGCTTAACCTAAACAAGCCAATTTGATCTTGATTATTGATGGTCTTACAATAAAAATTTGAAGCATACCAATTATCAAATTTGAAGCATCAAGTATAAAAAAAAAAATTGATTAGGTTATATATTTTTATTTTTCCTTTCCTGTTCTTAAATAAAAGACCTTTAACTTTATTATATTTCATTTAATATCTTCTTTTTATTTTTTAAAAAATTATACTAATTGACACTTAGACATCTCTAAATTTAAAATAAACACTTAATTTTATTAAATTTTAATAAAATAACTATCATACCTCCTATAATTTTTAAAAGATGCTACTATTTTTTTATGATTTTAATAAAAATGAAACACATCTCTTTGTATTATTAATAAAGAGATAACCACATATCTTATTTTATTTAAAAAAATATACAAAATAAAATCTAAATAAAAATAATAAAATTTAAAATTAAATATATATTTTTTAAATAAAAACGTTTAAGTATTATATGTTAACAATGTCTATAATATTGTCATTCAATTATAAATTGTCTCATTAAAATATAAAAAAAAAATATTTTAAAAAAATATTACTTTAATATAAAAATAAATAAATAAATAAATATAAAACATGTGATTAAATATATTAATTTATTTTTTATATTTAAATATAATTTTAAGATAAGTATATACATATTATGAAAAATACAAGTATAAATATAAATAAACAAAGAGTGAAAATATTATTTTATTAATAACATAAGGGCATACTTAAAAATTAGAAAAAAAAATATAAATGTCATTTAAATAATTAGGAGGGATGAAAGTACTTTTTAGATAATTAAATTATTCCATTTTTATTTATAAAAGATCATATTTTTATAACTTTATTTTAATTAAATTTTAGTTAATATTTTATTTAAATTAAATAAGAAAAGTGAGTGATACTCTATTAAAATATAAGAAAAATAAATGTCCTTTTATATTAAGAACATAAAAGAGATGGCTGTTTTTTAAAGCTAGAGCAGTGCGATTGTTATTTTATGAAAAACTTAAGAAAATGATTTGATTTTGAAATTAAAAAAGTAACATAAGATGAAGAGAGATGAAGGTAATTTATGTTTTTATTTTTATTCAACCTTTTTATTTTGAACTGTTTTGATATTTCTTAGGAAAGAAGAGAGGAGTGACAGAGGCATGGCTCTAGAAGAAATTGTAGCAATAGATATATAATATGAAGTGTCTTTTCTTCTTGGTTTTGTGTTCAAAAGCAGGCCCACCTCAGTAACTCACCGTATATTTTGGCTTTTGCATGCAACTGTAGTTCCTGTCTTACCAACATTATTTGTACCCTAAAATACAAACATTAAAATTACTACAACACTCCTTTAAATGCCTGCACTACTTCAGAACTAATAAAACTTCATTTAAAGTTGTTTGAAAAATAATAATCCACTTTATTAATACTCTTTTTTTTATTAAGAATTCAATTTTAATTCTGTAATTAATTTTACACTGATTTACATTTACATTGTGTCTGTACTTCTCCTTTTTACATCAATTAACGGCTGTAACTTCTAACCGTCAAAACTTTTCTTTTATCTATATCGGTTATTCTTCAATTGTTTGCAATACTTGTAATTTCTTATTTTATTGATTTATTAACTATTAATAAATATAAATATTAATTATCCAAATAGGTTTGAGGAGTGAGGCGAAAATACATGTAATTTTTTTTATTTATTAAATGAGGATAATATGTTTTTTTTTTAAATGTATAAGCCGTGTTAAATTTTAAGTAAAGAAATTGTGTTATGTTAATATAATTTTTATTTTTATTTTTACTAAAAATATGTTATGCTGATACGATTTTAATTTTATTTTTTTATTTATCACAATTTTAAGAAATCATATCTCTATAACAAGATTTACCTATTTTCACAGAAAAAAAAAATTACACTCAATTGATAAATATAGGAAAAATTGTATCAATTTGGTTGGCGACGAGTAAAGAAGAGGAGAATGTTAATTTTATTTATTTAATGAAGAATAATACGAAAAAAATATTTTAAAAATTAGTAAAATTTATTATATTATTTATTTTCTTTTTATCAAATAATTCGTATTATTTGTTTCCTTATTTGGTAGGGGAAAAATGACATTAAGCGGTGCAGTGGCAGTAGTTAATTAATGTGTTTGCCGCTCCTCATATTATGGGTCTCAGCAACCAAACCCCACTTTTATTATTGTTTAGGCCTTAGCCTTAGGGTAGGGCCCAAGAGTTAGAGCCACCCCTTAATGGCTCTTTCTATTTGTTTTCCTTATTTTCACAACTCACATAAAAATGATTTTAAATAATACAAAGTAAAACAAGATTTAAACTATTAATTTACATATGTTCTGTTTTTTTATTTATTTTAAAATATTAAAATTTCTTATCTTTTTTTTATTAGTCTTTTCTACCTTATTTCTCCTTCACGGTAAAAAGTTAAAAACCACATGTATTTAAAGGCTCTATGCGATTCACTCTTTTTTTTTTTCTCAGCCAAAGAGACATGCTTCGCCCGTTTTTCATTTACTGTTTTATAATTCAGAAGAAAATTTGTCTTAGTGGTCAAAATTGGAGTAGTTCATACATAATTTTAAGTTCAAGCATTGTCATTATCGTTGTACACAAACAATCATTAAATAATTTTAGTCATAATATTCCATTAAGTTTTTTAAGGTGTCCTTGCCACATATATTCGTTTTTTAAAGTTAGAAAAAAGTTTACTACTCTTGAAAATGTAAGATAAAATGAAAACAAACATAAAACAAAAGAGCCATAACGAAAGGGAGAAATTTTCAGGATTGAATAATTTAAAATCCTTTTAAGCCATTAATTTTTTTGTTCGGTCATTTCATTAAGTAATATATGAAATTAAAGAAGTAGTAACAAAGTTCTTACATTATCTTAATTTCAGATATATTGAGTTTCATTTTGCTTAAGATATTTTCCATAAACCTTATTTTTAATCAACACCTAGTACAATCACTTGGCATGCTAATTTTAAAGGTTAGTACACAAATTCTTGGATGTTTCTGTTCTCTTATATTCGTTGAAATTATTTAATTCTCTCTCTATCTATATATACATATAATAATTTTTTTTTGGTTGTGTTGTGTGAGCAGAGCTGGATTCCCTTTTGACCTCATTAATATTGATGATTTCACATTAAAAGCTTGCTTTTGTTATTATACGAAGTGGTGCATGTGTTACATTTAAAGTTTGATGATTAGATAAACATTGGCATTAAATAGAAGTTGTAGTATCAATATTCGCAACTTTAGGTCATGCCTTTATTTGCATGTGGTTTCTTATCGTGGTAGGAGCGTGTGTGCTTTATTTATTGCACCATTTTCGATTGCTAATTACTGCGGAAAGATATTATTGTTTAGGAATTAAAAAAATATTGTAAATATTATATTAAATGTTATTAATGCATTTTATCACGGTTTTAATAAAAGTATGCACTTTCATTGTTTTAAAATAATGTATAGTGAAATATGTTAAGAATGGCAAGAAGGTAAACGTTGTATTTTCAAAATGATGTTAACTAATATGAAAAGTAAAAGAAGATCGTAGCAAAAATAATCCAGTTCTAAAGATTTTTTTTCTTCATATTTTGGTGTAATTTTTGATCCATTTTCACAAATAAAAAAATTACCTATTAAGTAAATATGCAAAAAAAAATATTATATCAAAATGGTGCTTTCACCTAATCCAGTTCTAAAGAATTTTAATTCGCGGCTTACACAGGTTAAAAGTTAAACCTAGCTAGTTGCTAAAGTATGAAGCAAGCAAGGATCATTAATGCATTTAATTAAAGCTTAGGAATGGGGTTTGTGAATTGAATTAAATAAAAAGTAACTTAAACAAAAAAGACTTAATTAATTAAATAGCTAGTTTAAGAATTTAGAGAAAATTAATAACACTCAATAATGAAATTCAAACTTGATGACATTTTAATTAATGGTTAAAAATTGAATTTGAATAAAATCTCAATAAAAAATCAATGATTACACGGAAAAAATTTGTGCATTTTATTAACGCAACTAATTAAAATTCAATACCATGTTATTAATCTTACTTTTTCAAACTTAACTCTTACACTTTAACTAAATACTGATGAATCAAATTAATTTTAATCAAAATTAAAATGAACACCTTCAATTTATAAAATTATATAAATTGAAAATTTAAATTTAAAATAAAACATTACAAATTTACAATCCGTTTCTTAAGATCTTGATCCTTTAATTAAATAAAGATAGTATTCTTCTATAAACAAAGGAGCACAAAAATATTTGTTCCTTGGAATAGACTTTCTTTATTTTTTTTTCATTTTTTATTGACAAAACAATCAAATTATTTGTAAAAGCATCATAATTTTAGTAAAAATATATATTAACCAAGAAATTGTATAAATTTCTAAATAAATGCATAAGCTGGTCCTATAATTTGACTTATAATTTCATCTAATTTGCTTTGTAGTTTGAAGGTCAATTAAAACTCTAGAGCTTAGCTTTCATATGTCACAAAAAAAAAAAAATAAATCTAATTCAAAATGTTGGATGAAGATATGGCCTAACTTTCATTTTAGACTTTAAGATTGACGAAATATAGGTTAACGACAAAATAATTAAACTAAGGTTCAACCAAACTCAAATAACAATACCGGTTCAAATCAATCCAATGATATACAAAAGAAAGTTGATATATCAAATATAAAGAAAAATATATATATGAAAATATCTGTTCATCAATAACTTCATTTTAACATGTTAGTGGGATTTTGGACGAGTTTTTTTTTTTTTTTTTTGGATTTGAA
>Ga0209489_105946_pt1 | contig 20320 bp, 9 predicted proteins | sample SiratrowhiteBW_FD_187527 | JGI IMG/M metagenome (GOLD analysis project Ga0209489, IMG submission 187527) | Root nodule microbial communities of legume samples collected from California, USA - Siratro white BW (SPAdes) (version 2) | ecosystem: Host-associated > Plants > Roots > Nodule | place: USA...
AAAAAAAAAAAAAAAAAAGCAAAAGAATAAAGGGATAGAAGCATGCACTTGTTTGCCTTTTTGACTTGTCTGCTTAGAATTCAAATATTCATGGATCATTACGTCTATGCTCCCTATCTGCTAGTAGTTTCTTGTCCCTCCAACATTACACACACAAATACACTATTAATAAGCCATAGATAATTGCACATAAAATAAACCTTGTGTTTACATAGTGGTAGGAGTTAAGCCAAGTAAATGATGGCATTTGAATTGAGAAATTTTTGTACACACACAATTATGGCTTATGTTTGACCGTCAATGACATTGTGGAGAGGCAATGTTCCTCACGAGTTGCCCTGTTCTCAAGTAAAATCGCCTCTGTCCTAATAAATTTTACAATTATTATAGTTTGCTTTGTAGACAGTGGAAAATTTCAGGTCAAACGTTGAACTGAAAAACTTTAATGTGAGCTACAAATTTCATTTTTCAAAATTTACAAAAAAGTGAAAAAAAGAATGAAACCAAACCCATGATTGGGCGCTGTTAAATTCATCTAAAAATTTACCAAGCAGAGAATCCAGTGCCACATGTGAAGGCTTGGGAACCGACGTGGTGCAACCAGGAGTGGCCACGTGTCGTGTAGCATGGACGGAGCATCACACTCTTACTCTACTCAGTAGTGGTTCCCCGCGCAGAGAGTGAGGCCTCTCCGGTGTCAGTGTATCGGTATTTGAATTGAAACTTCAAAAAATTAACACTATCCCATCGCATTCCCATCACCTCTCTCTCTCTCTCTCTCTCTCTCTTCACGTTTTTTCTCACACAGTTTCAGTTTTGGCTTATTAACTAAAATCAATCACCTCGCACAATTTAAGATCTCTGCATCTTCACATTTTTTTTCCTCGCTTCATTTTTTTTTTCCTTCTGTTTTTGGTATCATGAGCATAACATCTTAGGGTTTATCATCCTCTTTCAGCCTTTTTCACGATACTATTCTCATTTCGCAAACTATTTCTTCCATTTCACGTTTCTTTCACCGCTGTCTTACATCGCGCTTTCCAGTCACATTCTCTCTCCGACTCTCGTGCTTCTTCAACCGATTTAGTGTTTTCAAATGCAGAGGCCTAAAGGTGGCGGATCAAGTTCCTCCTCAACTCTCTTGTTTTGATTTTTTTTTTCTTTTTTGTATATGCGCTTTTGAACTGCTTTCTAGCTTTTGCTTAGTGCTGTAGGTGTAATAATGCTGTTCTGTTTTCATCATGAATTTCTTGTGTTGTGGTGTCTTGTTAGTTACGCTGCTTCGCCTTTGATCATTATTTCCAAAGCGTTTTCTGTCATTCTCTTTATCTCCTGTGTGATTGAGTGGAAGCGTTTCTTTTCACACTCTTTCAGTTACTACTTTTACCATAGACCGTGACAAGTAGTGTGTGTGTGTGTCTTTTTAGTATTTTTGGAAGAATTTTAGTAATCACTTCTTAATTAAACCCTCTGTCGTACGCGCTCTTGAATCTTCCATCCTAATTTTGTTGTTTAATTCGTTTTCAGGAAGCAGGCAGGTTCGTAGACATAGAAAACCTCAGAGTTTTCCTTCTGATTCTGGTTCTTGCAGTGATGGGGTTGCAGATGAAGATTCAGTGAGTTCTTTTTTTTTTTTTTTTTTTTTTTATTTTTACTTTCAGCTTTCGTCTCAAGGCGCTTGGTCACGATTTACTGCGCCGCATTTCAGTCTCAGGAACCATGTTTTCTTAGTTGAACGTATTGTTATGTTGAAATTAACACATTGCATTACGTACACGTTATGTGTGGTTAGGGGGTGCGTTTCCTAGTAAAGAAAAATCAGAGAAACTGACTATCGTGAGAAAATGCATTGATTTTTGCAGGGTTCATTTCAGTTGGGGTGGGGTTCTTCTAAACAACTTGGAACTCCCATGAAGAAGTTATTAGCTGAAGAACTGTCCCGAGAAACCGAACCCAAAAGAAGAGCTCCCGGTGTCATAGGCAGATTAATGGGCCTTGATGGATTTCCGTTGCAATTGCCTGCTAATAAGCATCACAAGCATGTGTCAGAAAATAACATGAAAGGGACAACACCGGCAGTGAAAACTCGAAGCAGTGGTAAATCATACGGCGGTCGAGCATCTAGAAGAAGTTCGAAGAATCAACAAGAGTTTAAGGATGTGTTTGAGGTCTCTGAGATCTCAAACATAGAGAGCTGTAGGTATTCATCCCAGGGGTCTGTAAAGTTGAAGATCACTGATGATGAAATGTCATTTGTTGAACAGAAATTCATGGATGCCAAACTCCGTGCAACTTATCAGGATTTACAGTCTTCCCAGGATTCCCACGATACACTCGAGATTCTAGACTCTAACAATGATATTTTGCAAAAATACTTTAAGCGGCCAGATTCTTTGTTTAAAAGGCATCTAGATGATCTACAAGGTTCCGTTTCCGAAACACGTTTTGGTCACATCGAAGGTAACAAATCATCGGATATAGAGAACTATGGACATGGTGACTTAAGCCAGAAGCCGGATAGGGAGATGAAAGGGTTGAGTTACAATAGATCTCATCAGAAGCATCTTGATGGTTATTCTTGCCATGCAGTCAGAAGACAGGATATTCATAGTTCTCCAAAATCATCAAAACTTCAGTTTAAGGGAGGAAATAAGCCTGATGCAGTCCCAACAAGGATTGTTATCCTAAAACCTAATCTTGGAAAAGTGCAGAAAGCTACCAAAATTGGTTCATCACCTTGTTCTTCACATACTTTTCTGTTAGAGCATGGAAAGTGTCCTGAACTTTCAGATAGCAGATTTAGGGACACTGAACTGAATCAAAGGAAAAATTTGCATGATAATGCCTGGCATTCAAGGCAAAATTCTTTGGAATCAAGACAAATTGCGAAAGAAATCACAAGCCAAATGAAAAATAATTTTAGTAATGGCTCCATGTCATTATCATCTTCTAGATTTAGAGGAAATACTTGGGACAATAGCTCATGTAGTTTTTCTGAGAATGAATCTCTTGGGGAATCAGAGGTGACACCTGCAACTTTGGGAAGCTCATTTTACCTAAGTAATGCTATCAGCCCATCATCCTGTTTTAGTGAATCATTTGTCAGTAAAGAGGCAAAGAAGAGATTGTCCGAGAGGTGGAAAATGTCACTCAAGTCTCAGCAGGGCCATTCTGTATCCAGGAGTGGGACTCTGGCTGAAATGCTTGCGATCCCTGACAAAGAAACGAAAAAAGCTAATTTTGACAACATCCCTAGTGGGGAAGTTTTACGTAATAAACTTTCTACCAATGGTAAACCTGCTGGGTGGGTTGAACCATTGGGTATTAGCAGTAGGGATGGATGGAAGGATGGATCTATTGGAAGTTTACCAAGGTCTAAGTCTCTTCCTGCTTCATCTACTACTTTCTTCGGAAGTCCTAGAACAATTTTGCGCCATGAAGCTCTTCACGATGATCGATTTATGATGCCAAAGGTAGCCTGTAAACGGGAAAGGAAGAAAGTGGTGAAATGTCTTGATCAGAGACAGTGTCTGAATACTAGAAACCTAAAAAACAAGAAGTCTCGGTGTTCTTATCCATCGAACCTAGAAGGTAAAGAGTCATCCCCAGACTTGAATACAATTCAAAATAAAGTGAGGATTGAAGAGGATTCGCCGAAGCAAGAAATGTTGGCCGCCGAATCAATAGCTGAGATTGTCAGAGAAACTATTGCAGTTACTGAAGCTGTTGTAGATGTGGGAGATGAAAATGCAGTTGGTTCATCTGAATCTTATATTAAGGTATCCAAAGTTATTTTATTTTACTCAAAAGTGACACTAATGCAGCTTTTAGCATTTTCATTGGTATTCTGATTATATGCTTATTGACATATATGAATGTAATATCATAATCATACTTATTTTACTGAACAGGTCAACTCGCAGTAAACAGTAACGAACTTATCTATCTCGTCTCAGTTGACGTTGATATTGTATCACGTTAAATTAAGTAATCAATTAATTCACTTGTCACAGGTTATAAATAATATTGGAGAAATCTTTTTGGATCCATTTGCTAGATTGAGACTTGAGTATTACGTTAGAAGTATGGGATAATGGTGCTGGTTTTATAAGCCCTTGGGATCTCCAACTATAACAACTAGTGTTTGTAGTATGGTTCTCCTAAGGTTTTTATCAACTGAAAACCTCATGTTTTAATCGACTTGAAACTGGTTATGAGCGTGTAGCTGAAAACGGGATGGGATCACATGAGATGTCTTTATAATTCACTGGCAGTGAAAAAATGACAGTTCTGTACCAGCTATTTTACATTAATGTATATGGTTTGGTTAATTCTTCTTTACGTGTATTTGTGGAAAATTCCTTCGTGTCTATTGTCTTAGTTCTTCCATCTGTCATATCATATTGATTTTCTGTAGATTTTCACTGTTCTTCATACACTTTCGGTGCTTAAATGAAATGCATAGAGTTTTTGAAAACATCTAAATCTACTTAGAAACTATTAGTCTTTGCAAAATTGTTTAGATGCTGTAATAGTCTAGTGAGTAAACTTCTAAGACATATAGGCTTATGTGAGAGGGTGGTTCTTTTGTCTCAGCGAGTCCAATTAGGCTAGTAATTGTTAAACAAACTTTAAAAGCCCATTAAGTATGTTAATCTTACTTGACATGTTGAAATATTTCAGGAGTTGTCAGTTGGGTCTTCCGGAAAAAATTCTGTCCCTTTGCAAACACCTGTATCTGGACTTGAATCTTCATGCTGTAAAGATACGGATCAACCCAGTCCAGTCTCAGTGCTAGAACCTTCTTTTACCGATGATCTGTCATCATCTTCTGATTGTTTTGAAAGTCTCAGTGTTGACATACAAGGTAACTCCCTTAGGCATTTATTTGGATTACTATATATGTGCAATGTTTAGTTTCATTATACCATCCTTTGTATAGTTCTTGATCTATTCCTTTTTACTCTCTTGATCCTATTTGTCCTGTATTCCTTCACATTTTTCCATACTAATTACAGGAGTAGTTAGTATGATGGTTTTTTGTACATAAACTTTATCCGTAATACAAATCAAGAAGAAAATAGGATTAGCTCTTGCTAACTGATAGAACCTTGAGACATTGAACTATTAACTGAAAATATGCTTTTGGTGCTTTGGCTTTGTGATTTGGATTGCACTTGATCAAAATGAAGAAACTGGAGACCAAATGTAGTTTCATGCATATCTTAATTCCTTTCTAGTTTAAGTGCGCTTAAATATTTAGCATGGCATGTTTTATAAAAGTAAATAAGAAGATGTTGTGATTATATTTTTTTTTTTCATGTGATGGCATTAGTGTCCTTTAAATTTTTGAGTTTATCATATAATGTATTAAAATTGGAATTGATGGTTTACCAGTAATTTTTATGCATTCTGACTTGATAGCTGCTATTAAATAATAGATTTTGGGCGAACTGTAATTTGACATCATAATTGCCTATTTCCTGTTTTACATGATGTGAATTAGAGCGTGTATAGGTAAGAAATGATAAATGATGAACATGAATGAATTTGTCCCTCGTATTTGCATTTATGTTTGTTTTCAACCTTTTCTCAATTGTTGAGCTTAACAGAAGACATGATTAACGATTGATTGGCGTCCTCCTAAACATATTTGTGTCTGTGAAGCTTTTACCTCTTTTTTGACTCCTTGGTTTCATATGCGTTTCTTGTATTCAGGGCTTCGAATGCAACTTCAGTTGCTGAAGCTAGAATCTGAAGAATTTGGGGAAGGATCCGTGCTAGTTCAAAGTGATGAAGATGGTAGGGAAGAATATTCAGGAATTTCAGAAGACAATGGATTACTTAAGACTGGAGATGGCTGGGAGTCTTCCTACATGATTGATGTCTTGTCTGAATCTGGTATTGATAGATATCAACCTGATGCATTTTTGGAAGTTTGGCATTCTCCTGAATGCCCTGTTAGTCTTTCAGTGTTTGAGGAGCTTGAAAAGAAGTACTCTGATTGGAATACTTGCCCAAGTTCAGAAAGGAGATTGCTTTTTGATCGTATAAATTGGGGAATTATCGATATATTCGAGCAATTCCTTAGTGCACAATCATGGGTAATCCCTTCAATATCCACAAATCTTCGTTCTAATTCTAAATTGATTAAAAATGGACTCCAAGATTGTCTGTACAGGATGCTGTGCAGCCAGGGAAAAGTAAAGGATACTGCACTGGGGAAGGTGTTGGTTAGCGAATTACAGTGGTTGAACTTAAGAGATGAAATTGATGGAATAGGTAGCGAAGTTGAGAGCTTGCTACTTGATGATCTAGTGGCAGAGATAGCTGTGTCATAGGCATTTTGCGCCTGAACATTTTTGTTCTAGGATGTTTCGTAGTACATGAATCAAGTAGTAAAATGCAATTTCGCAAGATGAATAAAAGTATCAGACAGAAAATGTGCACGCAAATCATTCTCCAGAAAATGGAGGAAGCTTGTTATAGTGACTTCCAATGTTGCATTTAATAGAATGAAATACTGTGAACATTTAAATATTACAGGTAAAGATTTTGCCTCGACTACTGTCAATTGTAAATACTGGGTGAGTCCATATTTCTTAGGAACATAAATAGGAACTTATGCTTGAGTTGGTTTTACCTCTCTGAACACACCCATATTCCAAATGGTCAAATCCGAATATCGACAAAAATCTTAAGCAGGAATTTTATTGTCTTTTTGGCAACTCTGGGAAGATAAAACTCAACGAGTCAAAAACAAAATTGATGTGTAACAAAAAGAAAAGGATTGATTCTCTTAAAAATAAACAAGGGAACCGTCTCACGGTCTTCAGCTAGCTTATGTTAGCGGTGTAACCAAAACGTGATTTTAAGAGCTATTAATCGATTTAGAATCATCCACCTTATAGCTCGTCAACACTAGTATTCAATCTCTTTTTCTTCGTGGCTTCTTGCTATTTTCACCTTTGAAAAAAGCTAATTCGACATTGGATCTGTCTTATGGGTATCTTATGTTATAAATCGACATAATTTTTTTTATTCCGGATGGTATAATCTGAATTACATTTTTGTATTTCGAATAGTATAATTCAAGAATAAAAAAATTCTATTCTGAATTAATTTTTGTATTTTAAATTGTGTAATTTAAAATAAATAAAAAAGTATAGAATTTATTTAATTTTTTCATTAAGGGTATAATGGTTAATTTGTCGTGACTACCAGGTGCAGGAAGAATGCGTCCTAGATTGGATCGGGTAAGCCCATGTATTTGGGGACCATCATTTGGACTAAATGCAGTTAGACCTTGAGCCCATGTATCCTTGGGGACATTCTAGATGCAAAATTATTACCATTCAGAGGTATAAATACAAAGCAATGCAACTTCTTCCTCATCACACTGTCGATTAGGGTTTTTAGCCATCTATCATGACCCGCATTATCTACACCGTTTGAATTTTTTTTTTTTCTTGTTTTTCTATCAGAAGCGTGTGTATGTTGTTGTCGTATCCATGGTCTGTGTACTTCTTTGTTTTGGCAAGTGATGAAAAGAATCTTATCCTACACACCGAAATTACTGTGTGGATTTCAACTCCGCTTATTATCTGATGCCGTGCATTCATTTTAAGTTACTGCATGTTTAATTTTTTACTCAGATTGGAGTATTTGGTTTATTTGCGTACCGATTGATATGATTTGAGATTTTGTTGTTTTTAATTTTGAGGTGTATGCATTCTGATATGATGAGTTGCTCATATTCGTCTGCAAATACGAGATGCTTCGATGAGTGTATATGCTCTCTCTGACCAGAATGCACATCTCTATACACTATTTTCATTCAACAACTTTCGGCAAACTTTCATCCCTTTTACGCTGTTTGGGTTTGAGCTTACATGTGTACTTATACAGTTCCTTCCAACCTATTCTCATCAGTGTAATGGCAAAATACCAAACACGGCTTCGCAAAACAATTATTTTCTTTGCTTTTAGTAATCTGTTTTTTGTTTGGTTTCACATCTTTAATATTATATGTTATGTATTTGAAGGTTGTGGGAAAATCGTAAATTTCTTTTTAGTGGTTTTTCGAAGGATTTTTTAATGGTTTGATATTATTCAATGAAGGAATGTTCTTAAGATGTATGAAAATCCCCGCATTTATACTAAGTTTTGACCACCTTTATCAATCAATTTCGATACCATATTCGTTGTCAGAGGTTTGCTAAAATAAAATCTTTGAACCCAAGACCCGAGAATTCTTTGTGAATCAAGATTGTTCCTATAAAGTATATCAATGAATTCTTTGCAAAAATGAATTCTTTGCAAAAAGTATTATATCTCTTTAAATAAATGTTGACTAAATTTTTGTTTTCAATGATAAGGATAAAAGGGGATGAAGGGTTAATGTGAATATCAGTTTTACCATTTATTTGGTTCAAAAGTATTAATTTCTCTAATGTTATGTTTTTTCTATAATACAAATTTATCATAACTTTTATATTTTGTGGATTACAAGAGAAGGAAATAAAAGAAAAACGATGAAAAATCAGATTAAACACTGAATGCAACAATCTCGTTTTTGGACGTAATGAGCACCTGGATCCACAACACAAAACACTCAATTGAGGACTTCAGATTCAGTTTAAATTTAGGCAACTGTATTTGCTCAGTAATCACTGAAACAAGGAGAAGAAAGTACCTTCAGAATCAAGGTAGTAGCGTCAATCAGGATGTCCTCATTTCTTCATTGAGATCAAACCCATGGAAGCTCAAACTAGATTGGGTGTTAAAACATTATAAATAAGACTGTTCATTGTTTTGTAAAATTTCATATAATACAAATACAATTAGATCGAGAATTATCTCTTTACTTGTAATCTTTGTGGAGAAAAGAGTGCAACTTCTGAATTGTATTTGGTGCTAAAGTGTGGGTATAAAACCTGAGACTTCAAAGATAAGTGCCAATTTAGGAAGCTAATATCAATGACTATGCTAAAATAGTGCTGAGAGTAAAGATAAGCATTCGTATTTTTATTGATGATAATTAATAAGGAGGAATAAATTTATATAACTTAAAATATGTCAATAATTGTCCATGTGAACTTTAGGAATTTAATATAAAAAATAAATATAAATAATATTATAAATTCATTTTGTAAAACATTTAAACCACTCTTATAAAATTTTAAAAATTTGTATATGGTGTCTAACACCCGATTTTGTTCGGGTAATAAAAATGAATAAAGAAAAAATAAATAATAATATAAAAATATATATTTATTAGTTTAAGTTTTTTTGAAATAATAATAACAATAAAAAATAAATAAAATTTGAATTTTTCCATCACAAAAAAAAAATTAAAAAGGAAAAGGTGGTGATTTTAAAAAATAAAATAAATAAATAATTAATAAAAAACGAAAATAACAAGAAAATAACAAAAATATCTAAATTAAAACAAGAGAATCTAAAAATTTAAAAAAAAATAATAAAATAAATAATAATAAAAACAAATATAACAATAAAAATAATTGTTTCCAAGTTTTAAAAAATAAATAAATAAATAAATAATAATAATAATAAATAAAACAATGAAGAAAGAGTTCACTCTCTAACTTCTCACTCTCCTAATTCCACGTAATATTTTCTTAAAAAAATAATAAAAAAAAAAGAATCGTGAAACTGTTCAAAACAACCCACGTTCTCTACTCCATAAAAATAAAATTAATAATAACTAATAAATTGTTACTGTTAGAAAATGGCTTAATCTAATTCTTAGGTAGATTCATTTTGAAGATTAATTTAAAAAAAATAATAAATAAAGAGAATGGGTCAAAGAGTGATAACTTTTCTGAACCACCTTGATTTCAAAAAAAATAAAAATAATAATAATGCAAATAAAAAGGGAGAAAAAAACACACGGGGGATCATTTTTTTAGTCAAAGAAAAAAACACACGTGGGGAGGAACAAAGAAAAAAATAGAGAGAGATAAAGAAGAAGAGAAGATTGATTCTCCTGTCTTTCTATCACAAACTGAGAAGCAAGGAACTTTTGAAAAGGAGATAATCATTTTTGAAGAACGCTCACAAGTATGATTTGTAAGCTTTAGATTTTCATATGGATCTTGAAGTCTGAAATTTGTAAATTATGTGTTCTTATCTTCTTCTAATGTTTTTTTTCCATTATTTCTCCATCATTTCATTTTCATATAAAGATAAAAAAAATAAGAAAAGGGAGGACCTTTAGCTTTTTATGGCATTTTGTTTTTTTTTTTTTATTTCTTAAATAATAAAAATTCATCATATTCCATCTTAAATACATTAGTCTCTGTATTATGTGCTCTCAAAACAGTCCCAAAATGACTTCCGCCGACACTGCCATTTTTCCGCGCCACCAACAGCCACCATTTACCTCCAAAAATTGCCACCATGTAATCCCGTTAATCTCAACAAGATGCACCAAAAACAACAGCCAAACAATACTCAAAACAGCACAATTTTACCCCAAAAATAGCACCAGTTTTATCTCCAAAACGACACCACTTTACTGTCAAAACAGTATCGAAACAACCATGAAACGCCACAAAAACGGTGCAAAAAACGCTCCGTCAACGCCACCGCCGTCGTCGACGGCGGCCGCCGCCGTCTCCGCCGCCCCGTGCCGCTGCCGCCACACTGTAGCGTCGCCGCCACCGCCGCTCCTTCCTCGTCGTTGTTGCCGCTTTTGGTTCATCATGGGTGAAGAAAGGTGATGGTGGCTTAGGGTTTAGGAGTTGGGTCGTCCTTCCTGCACCTCCTTTAATTAGGATCTACACTCTGGCTCTTCACAATTACCAAAATGCCCCTAGCCACTAGTTGGATTTCTTATTAGTGACGTTACTTTGTGCACCCACATTAATTAAGTTCCGCACCCACACTCTCCACAATTACCAAAATGCCCTTAGCCCAAGTTGAGTTTCTTATTAGTGGCGTTACTTCCTGCACCCCCATTAATTAAGTTCTGCACCCACACTCTCCACAATTACCAAAATGCCCTTAACCCAAGTTGATAGTAGCGTTACTTCCTACACCCCCATGAATTAAGTTCCACACCCACACTCTCCACAATTACCAAAATGCCCTTAACCCAAGTTGAGTTTGCATGCATGATTTCATTAAAATTAAAATGTCAATTCTATATTGCGTATAACTGTCGCATGTTATTTTCCAACACCAAATTTGATATATACCCCAATCCTAAAGTCCAGGCTTTAAACCTGGCACTGTTCCTCAAAGCCCAGGCTTTAAACCTGGCACTGTTCCTCAAAGCCCAGGCTTTAAACCTGGCACTGTCCCTCAAAGCCCAGGCTTTAAACCTGGCACCATTCCTCAAAGCCCAGGCTTTAAACCTGACACTGCTCCTCAAAGCCCAGGCTTTAAACCTGACATTGTATCTCAAAAGCCCAGGCTTTAAACCTAGCACTGACACCATTCAATTACCTTATTTTCAAACATAAACTTTCAAAAATACAAATCAAAACAACTAACAATCTTATCATCAAAGAACTACGTAACCCTGATTCTCCACTCTTAAATGGAGATACGTAGGAGCAAGGTCAAACCTTGTCGGGCTCCCTAAAACAAAAAAAAAATATATTTTGTTTGTTTTATTTTAATCTTTTTCTTGGGAAAATAAATATTTTAAATAATCACACTCAGATTACTTATTTAATTAAAGGTACCGTCTTAGGACGGGCGTTGTGGGGGTGCTAACACCTTTTCCACACGTAACCGACTCTCGAACTCTAAATCTGGTTTTGCGAACTTGTCTTATCTTGTTTTTGGTTTTCCATAGTTTTTCCTAATAAACTATGGTGGCGACTCCTCTGTTTTAAAAATTAAAAAAAAATTATATATTTTTGTTCACCGTCCCCGTCGTGACCCCGGTTGCGACAGATGGTTTTCGAATTTTATTTAGGTTTTTTATCTTACACTTACAGTGTCCTTATTAAATTAGTGACATTTATATTATCAAGTCTTCTTTTTTCTCTCTCTCACAAAACAGCTATTATTCCTATCATCACACTCGTTTATGAAAAAGGCAAGATTCTTGATAACCTGCGCATAACCCCATATTCTATGTTAAAAAATATATAGAAATCATTTGATTGCTTTATGGATGCTGAAGATTTCCCAAACACATTCTTTCAGATTGCAGGTAAAAAGTCATATACCGTCAACAAAAGAAAAGAGAAAAATATTTGCACAAATGGCAGTATAGTGGCATAACCATGGGAATACCATAAGAGAATAGATCTCAGAAATTTTCTTTACCTTAGAAAAAAACAAGTCACAGTTTAATTTTTTTTTCAAGAGAAATTAGACCAATCCTTGTACAAAACTAAGGTTCCTTCGAAATAAACTCTAATATCTCTTCAAAGCCAAAGTTACAGTGCCTTCCAACATTTGTATTTACACTAATTAAAGTGCTACCCAGTTCACCAGTTCGAACCTTAAAATTGTAACTGAAAAGAAAAAGTGCATAATACTACCAATAGGAGTTAGATAAAATTTGTTTTCTTTGTTTCTGCATAACCGGATCCAACTAGTGAAGCAGGTTCTGGCCAAAATTGTGCATTCTTCACCTTTGATATGCTTGCCAATACGCTCAAAGGAGTCACATCACCAACCACCGTAACCTTCTTTGCCGCAAAGTCTATGTTGAAGGATGTAACTCCTATCCATGTAATTAACAATACACGAAAAATAAAATGAAAAGAGTCCACAAAACTGTCTTCACAGTTCAAGAAACAAAGTCTTTTTCATAATTAATCAGAACTTTATTTATGCTAATTATGTCAGAATAGATGGAGAGATCAAATATGATAATTAAATACAACATTTTTAAGTCAGATCATCAGAATATAGTTACTTAGAAAACTGTTTGAGATTTTATCATCTTAAGTTTGTCAAATATTCTGTGAAAGAGGAAACATGTTAAAAGTTGCATGTGATCTCGTGTTAAATTTATGGTTCGAAAGAGAAGATTTTACGAGTGATTTTCATACCTCGCATTCTGGAGAGATGCTTCCTCACCTTCCCTTCACAACCTTTGCAGTGCAGAGAAACCCTCAAAACTACAACCTGCAAGAAAAATCATTCAAATCACACCCCATTTGAGTACATAGTACTTGATCATTCCACAACAACATGCTAGTCCAATTCCTACCTCAAATGAAAAAACTTTCTTATATACATCTGCTATATATAGTCTATTCGAAGTGGGTGAGAGTCCTTGACACGAAACATAGGCACATAATTCAGATAGAAAAATCCTAGGTAAGTGGTATAGGGTCATGTATGTACAAGTACAAGAGTCACAAGGAGAAAAAAAAAAAACTAACTTTAAGTGTAGATTGTGTTATTCTTCATCTGTTAATTGAGGTTTCATCTCAGTAAGGAATTGTGTATAAGTTTTGTGAAAAAATTCAACCTGGTCTGAGGGAGCCGATGTTGGAAGAGAAGAGCTAGAAGAGGGTTTAGATGAATGGCTGGTTTCATCATGATGAAGGACTTGACCTTTCTCCTTATCAACGTTGGTTATAGCCAAAACAGGATCATGAAGTGATGATCCACCATCGAAGGAAGGCATGTCACCGAGCAAATATCTTGAAGAACCAGGAGGAGTGATCAAATCAGTAGGTGGCCTAACCCAACTCCTCCTCAGAATACTGTCAATTGGTTTTGAAGAGTAATTGTTTGCCATGTGTTCAGTCAACATTCCCGCGCTACTTTTCTTCTTTTGATCAAGACCCTTTGCTGCATTTTTCTTTTTCTGGCCACTTGGCTTGGAAGTGGAGTTTTTCTTAGCCTTGGGGAGATCATGCAAAGGTTTGAGGTCGATGTGGGGCTTGGGAGAAGCTCTAGGGACAATGAAGTCTCTGGAGGGTGTTCTTCTTGGATCTGTGATGATGGGGTTGTGGCGGTCAATGGCTCTTCCACCAAGTTGAGTAGTGTTGGAAATGGAGGAAGAGGGTCGATCCATGCTGAGACATATGGCTGTTGAGGCCTGTGATGCACAGAACATGTCTATGCCTTTCATGTCTCGATGATGAAGGGTAAGAGAATGAATGTGCAGTGTAAGAAAGGAAGAGATAGAGAAGGAGGTTGAACCAGAAGAAAAAAGGTGGTAGTCACTGCTTTTAAGCTTCAATTGGGAGTGAGTGAGGTGTGGTAGGTTGAGATATAGAGAAAAGATGGAAAGTTCAAATTGAAATAGTTTGTTGTTTAATATGTGAAAACAACAACAGTAAATAGCGTATGAAGGAAATGCTTAAACTTTCCCAAGTCTAGCATTGGTTTGGATATTTTTTGTAACAGTATACCACCTAAGCCAATTACGTGGGACCTAAACCCAAAATAGCATTGGTAAAACAAGATCAATGTATGAAGGGTTATGGACATAAACACATAAACGTCAATGGTTTGAGGATGGTAATAGCAATGTGCACGTGTGATGGCATTGGTTACATTATCATACATGTTATCGAATTTGACAAATATTAGAAAAAATCATCAATACAAAATTTGCCAACTTTTTTACAAATGGAAGAATCGTCAAATTTGTGGAAAGGCAGAGCAAAACAGAGTGATGTTTATGACATGCAACCAACATTTCTGTTGCTTTAAAGAATGAAAATGACACAAAATAAGTACACTGAAATTGCCTTAACTCTGTTTGCTTCATTATGTAGAGAAAAAAAAACTTGTCACACTCTCATGAAAACACCTCAGATGAAACTATTCTTTTTACTTGTAATTAACACAGTAGAATCTAAGGGTAATAAATATAGCAAAGTGTTGTCTAATATTCTGATAATAACTATAAACTGTAGTTCCATTGTGTAGCTTTGGATCCCATTTTCCCCTATTTTGTAACACTGTCATCTTGTCCTATCTTTATATATATATATAAGAGTTCAATTTTTACATAATGAATTAATCAGAAATCATTATTGAAATAATTTTAAAAACAGTTATGATTCTTTATCAGCACATATGGTATTTAGTCAATTTATATATTCCAGGGCATAGTACTTTTTGTATCTTTTTGCACGGGTGTCTAAATGTTTGTGATTATCATTGCTCCCATAATAATACTACATGATAATTATTTCTTAAAGTAATGATTTTGTGAGGAGTGTATACATAGAGGTGCAGACATGATTTGGAATGACGTGAAGTTGCAGCGACATGAATTTGCATTTTATGTGGTGGCTTGAATTGAATGGATAAAAAATTGAAGGCACAAACAACTAAAGCACAGTGAATTTGGGTAATTCTCTGTTGCCCTGTTGGCTTGTTGGGCATGGCCTACACTATCTACCTACCAACATGCACTTCACAGAAACACTTTATAGAACATTGAAAACTTAGTCAGAGGAAACAGCACAACCATTAAGTACATGTTGCAGTTTCATGTGCTAAGTTCATTCAGGTGACACAAAACACACCTAATTAAACAATTTAAGTGTTGATGTTAAGAAAACTAGGAAAGCATCAAATTTGCATGAACATTTGATGCTGGGTCACATAAACTGGGCAACTTGAACACAATACAGAGAGGAAAATCAAAACACAACACACTAAAAGATTCTAATGGAACAAATTCTGCCAGTAAGTAAACCATTTCGAATTTTGCTTTCTTGCGGATGGATGAGACGCAAAGTCACTTTTTTTTTCTCTTTTATGAACTAAAAAAAATGAATGAAATTCCCTTCACATATTCATGGAATCAGATGCTTCTGGGGCTTTCTTCCTCCTCTTTTCCTCCTTGCTTTATTATCTTCTTCCCCCATTTTTGAACGATGGCCAATGTTCTACACCCACCATTCAAAATTCTCTCTTTCTTTTTCCCCTTTATTCTGTTTTCTCATCGATTCCAATCCTGAAAGGTTTTTGTTTTGTGTCACAAGAGATATACACTAATATGTGGGAGGTGGAGGCAATACTTTTGTAGTGTAATTTACCTTCAAATTTGAATTAAATGTTAAAAAGACAAATTAAACCTGACACAGATAAATAAAAAATAATAATAATATCATCAGATTTTAAATAATGTAAGTCCTCAAAAATGGAAATTTTAAAGACACTAACTAAGAAATTAAAAGAATAGAGAAGTTACTGAGTATAATCGAGGAAAATCAATTCTTGAAAGAATGTGTTGTCCTAAGTAAAAACTTCTCCTACATTGGATAATGGAACAATAGATTAAAGGAATCTAAAAATTTTCTATTTGATTTTTAGTTTTAAACTTTTTATTTTTAAATTAAGTTTCTTCTTCCATTGTATTATTCTTTTGTTATTTATAACACTAAAAAATTCGATGCTCCTATTTTAAGAAACAGTTTAAAAATATATAAGTGAGAAAAAAAATAGTATAATAACGTAAACTATTCAAAATATAAAATACAAGCTAAGTTTTAATCCGCGATAGTAATTTTGTAGTGCTTGAATTTTTTTTTTTCTTCTTTTGCTATCAGTGTTATAATACAATAGAACACAAATTATTATGTTTTTATATTTTTCATTTAGATATCTTAAAGAAGACTTTTTATTTACATTTATAACAACTTTATTATTTTTATTCTAAAAATGAAAGCAAACATTGGAAAATATTCACCCAATTATACATCTTACGAATATTCATGCAATGGTTTCCAAAATTAAATACATCTTTTTTAAAAGAGAGAATTTAAAAATTTCACCACCTAAGCCGTTAAACTCTAGTGATCACCTGTCAATGCATATATAATATTCTCCGTTGCTAAACAAACACGACTAAAAAAATAAGATAATATAAATAAAATAATTCAAATAAATTGTATCAATTATTTAAACAATAACCATGAAAGATATGAAAAGTATCAAATATATACTCTGTAGTAATCACCTTAACAAATTCATTCGTCAAAATGATAATTTATATATGTTTCAAAATTAGATTGTACAGAAGACAAAACATAGAACATCTTTCAATATGCACATAATAAATAACTATTACACCAAAGTGACAATAAAAATTGATCTTATCAATATACATTTGTGTTTTAAATATATGTTCATGGTGTAATATACAACTTTATACAAAGAAGAGACATTATATCTTTAATTTAACTAAATAGAATAAAGAAAACTCATTTCATCTATAAATGTTCAAATTATATGAATAACATATTGAACACTTTATATAGAAAAACTTAATTCCCTTTGTGCACATCATTTTCTCCTGCGTTTACCACTCATAATCTTGTCAAAACGAGTATCTATTATTTTTATTAATATAATGATATCAAATAATAAATCTTATATTTTCTAACAATCAGCGGTATTAATAATTACTTTAAAAGCAAAAATTTCAACACATGAATAATCGTCGGTAGTAATAATGTCTTTCAAATAATTATTTAAAATATATAATACAAACTATCTGGATTAAAAATGTATTATTTAAAAACTACAAAAGTTAATTTAAATATTGCCCCCACAATAGTCCAAACGGGCTTAGACAACTTCATGACAATTGCCCCCATAATGGATCATGGCCCATTGGCACCAATATATGTGGGCATTGTGCTGTGGGGATCACCATATAAATCTCCTCTTAAATACACTTTCTATTCTTCTTTTAAATGTTAAATATAGAAAAATTATTTATTTATTTTATTTTAAAATAATATTAATTATTTTTTTTCAATCATGTCCCGACTTTCATTCAGTTTTAATTAATTTATACTTATATATTTACTATAATGTAGAAAGGAAAATATAAAATAAAATATTTCATAATCATTTTATTTTTTAAAAGAAAATAAATTAAATTACGATATTTCATTTTCGCGTAAAATGTTTAAAATGAGTTATAAAAAAAGAGAAGTTGAAACTAAATAATGCACAATAATTATATGACACATCTTTATCATTCAACATTGTGGCTAGTTTAGATCAAGTCACCATCTAGTCTATCATGATATAGTCTTATCACTAAAAATAATCTTATTTGTGGTCACCATTGTTTTTGTATATATTATAACTTTTTTAAAGAGGACTGAAATAGAAAAAAAAAATTAAAAGAAATGCATGAAAAAATATTTTAAATACAAAATGTGAAAGTTATAAAATTACTTAGGTATAAAAATAATAATGGCTGTTTTTTGAACCGCGATATTAAAACGGCTATCCTTAACAAGTATTTTTGTAGTATATGGCATTTAATTCAATAACATTATATTGGTAATCACCTCTAATTGATAAATCCTTGATTAAACATGCATTTGGAGTAGGGAATCCATTAAAGATAAATAGATAATTTCTTTAATATAGATTAATGTTAAAAAAAATCACAGATACTCCACACTAATTATATAATATATATTTTCGGACAAATATTTTTGAACTGTATTCTTAATGGCTTTATTTGTCTTTTTTAAATTTTATATAAAAAATGAATAGTCATATTAATTTTTAAAATTTTGATAAAATAGATATGAATATTAAAATTTCATTTATATTTCATAATAAGATACAAGAACAATTAATTAGAAATAAATAAATAAAAAGTATATTTGATAAAAGGAAAACAATTAATATTACCTTAAATTTAAAATTTTAAACATCCCAAAACGAAAAAATAAGTAAAAAAAAAATCTTTGAATAAATGATACTTAAAAATTAAGTGGTGATTCTTTTGTTCAATGTGTCAAGAGTCAGGATTTATTGCATGCTTCAACATAATGTTTTACCTATAATCTGGACTAATGTGTCTTTCAAATTTTGATTGTTGTCTCCAATTTTATTATGTGCCTATAATATTTGTTTACCCTTCTTCTTGTTATCTCTTTATATAAGAGAACATTTTTTGTCAAAAATAATAAATAATAACATCATTTTTAAAAAATTACGTGTCCCTTTATTACAACACACTTTTTTTAATCGTTGTATTGATTTTCCTAAATGTTCTTAAGTAATTAATATTTTCCATCATAAAATAATAGCTATTAGAATTTAGTAGATAAGTCTTTTTAATTGGAAAACACTGGCGCATATTACATAATCGTCACTTGTTTCCCAAACACTATATACTCAATTAGACGAAAAACAATTAAGTGAAAAAATAGTTAATTTCAAAAGAGAAATAAAAAAAAATTAATTGTTTGTCATTTAATGACCACATATGGGATATGTCAACAACATATGGCATATCAATTTGTGCACCACATGTGTGGGTGTAGGCTAGTTGTTTGTCAACACAAATTATAGAAACACACTTCCAAATAACTTCTAGTTATTCATTGTGTTACGCAAACAACGTGGTGCACATTTTGGAAATCTTCTTAATTAATTAAAATCATTATCTAATTAATTTACAGTATGTGAAGCATATTTTTCCAAAGTGGTCATTTTCAGTATATGTGCATGCATAATACCGTACTTGGCGCATGAAATCATCTTTGACAAAAATATTAATTTGTTATTTCTTTTTTTCAACTTTTACTTACCAGACCTTTCTTATTCATGTTTTGTCCCCTCTATCAGTTTATTATCCATATTAACGGGGCAGTTGAAATATCAGTATATGAAATATGTAAACTTTTTTTGAAAATTCCATGCCTTCCTTGGGGGTTAACTAAATAAAAATATACTTTTTGAAGAAAAAAAAAGCATTAAGGTTTAATTACATTTGCAATTTAATTATTATAATTTCGTAAATTTTACAATTCATTTCTTTTTCACGTAATCTATCATCAAACTTTCCATAATGCATTGTTCTCGTCCATTATCTTTTTAACGAGTGATTACGTATCGCAAAAGATTAAGACAAATGAAAATGACATCAATGAATTCTTAAAAACAACGTTGTTTTTCTTTCGTTTCATTCTTTGGGATTTTTTTTCGTAACACGTTTTCATTAAGTTACAAATTACATGGACTATAAAATATACAATAAAAAATTTAATGACAAAATATGAAAAAATAAATAAATGATATAATTAAAAAATATATTACTTATTAAGTGATAAAATATGTGCATAAAACTTGTCATAACTACGTGGGAAACGAGAAAAATTTAACAATTATCGAAGAAACATAGTATAACTTATAATTTTGCATGGTTTAAAAAAACTATATTTTTAGCAAATTTAAGTCTAGATAACTTTGATTCCTTTATAATTGTTGGATTTTAAAATATTATGAATTTTGTTTATTTGTCAATTTTATAATTTAAGATAACTTTAATAAGTCTTTTATTAATTACATTTATATTTTTTTCTAATCTAAATAACTAATA
>Ga0209489_105948_pt1 | contig 20305 bp, 7 predicted proteins | sample SiratrowhiteBW_FD_187527 | JGI IMG/M metagenome (GOLD analysis project Ga0209489, IMG submission 187527) | Root nodule microbial communities of legume samples collected from California, USA - Siratro white BW (SPAdes) (version 2) | ecosystem: Host-associated > Plants > Roots > Nodule | place: USA...
AAAAAAGAAAAAAAAAAGAAAAGAGAGAAAAAAAAAAAAAAAAAAAGGAAGATCATTGACCGCCATTAAAAACCACTTCCCTTTATATATCACTCCCAAACACATTCCCTTCATTTTCTTTCCTTTTCCTCTCTTTATTCTTTCTCTCCGTTCTCCTTCTCAGTCGCAACACAGAAAACTCTGCAGAACTTCAAACCAAGAACCGTTCGCGTTTCCATTTCCCTGCACTTTCTGTCCGGTTCGGTCCGGTCCGGTTCAATTGGATAATGGAGCAAACCACGCTCGAAGCCATTCAGTTCAACGAGGAAATCCAAGGCATCATAGCTCCGGCGCCGGATACCGCTAGTTCCTTCACTGCGCTGCTCGAGCTCCCGCCCACGCAGGCCGTCGAGCTCCTCCACTCGCCGGAGCGAGCCGGGAAGCCACCGCGCCATAATCCGAAACCCTACCCGTTGACCTCATTTGTCTCCGCCTCCGCTTCCACCGCCAACCTGACCTTCCCGTCAAACGCCGCGCTGATCGAACGCGCCGCCAGGTTCTCCATCTTCGCCGGAGAGAATTCTAACTCTAACTCGAACTCGAACTCGCCGGAGGTTAAGCGAGAGCTGCCGGAGACCGATTCCAACCCAAGTTCGACTCAGGGCGGCGGCTCCGCGTCCGATCCCGCCCTGGAGAACAAGGACGAGAAGGGCTTGAAGAGGAAGGAGCGAGAGAAGAAGGTATACCTCGCAATTTTCAATCGCAACCGGAGTTAGGGTTTCGGTAATTTTTGCGAAATTCAATGATTCTGTGAAACACAGGTTAAGGCGTCGTCGAAGAAGAGCAAGAGCGTCGTCGCCGACGAGAGTTCCGGCGATGGCGAGAAGCTTCCGTACGTCCATGTTCGAGTTCGTCGAGGTCAAGCCACTGATAGCCATAGCTTAGCAGAAAGGGTAACCTATTTAATTAACCAGTGATTAATTATTTTAATCACAGTTATTTATAAGAAAAAAAAGTGGAGTGGAATATTATTATTATGTCAAAAAAGTTAAGTTGAATATAAATATTTTTTAAAATAGTAGTACTTTTTACATTTTATTTTGTTTAACTGTGTTGTAGGCTAGGAGAGAGAAGATAAATGCTCGGATGAAGCTTTTGCAAGAGCTGGTCCCGGGTTGCAACAAGGTTGGTCCTTTTTCTTCTTTTTTAGGGTTTAATTTAACACTTAATTATGGAGTTCATTAACCGCGATTTGTTCATTTTTCATGATTATGCCATGATTATCTGTTTGATTTGTCTCCTAAAAGTGCAATTATGTCCGGGGATTATGGGGTTTTGTAAACTGGCTTGTGTCATTGTCACCTTTTCACCTAAAAAAGTGTATGCTTTTGTATCAAGAAAAGTGCTCACTCCCACTGGGTGTGTCAACACGGCATTTTCGTAACCTTCTCTCTCTCTATCTCTGGTGTTGCTTTTTGAACTGGTTTGTAACGTACTTAACAAGACTGTTTCAAGGTTAACTCCGTCATTCCACTACAAATAAAAGGACTTTGATATTCCAATCTTGTTCCTCTGTTTAAGAATTATTTGGATAATTTTTTTAGTAAGTATTTACAAGAGAAGAGTATACACTAGTAGAATGAAGAAGTTCTACTTTATAACTTTTTTTTTGACATCAAGGTCTTCTTATAATTTCAAATTAGTTTATGCAAAATTTAAAAAAAACTTTGTTAAATGAAAAAAAAGAGTTTCTATCAATTAGCTTTGTATGTAAATTACAGAAGATTCTTTTTCTTTTATTTTATTGTGTATGTTTAGGGAAAATGTTTTGTTGGTAGGCTATGCAAAATGTTAATAACAAAATTTAATATTTTTTAACACATTCTCGTTCAAATTTATTAAGGATTGGAAAATTTAGTGGGACTTATTTTTTACGTCAAAGAGTTACTCTTGATTTTTATAGTTTCTTTTAATAAACTTTAATAAATAGTAAATGATGTTCTAGAAAGATCGTATTAGATTCCGTTGTTAAGCCTCTTTAGTGCATATTGAGAAATCTGTGTTTGGTTTCTCATTAAAGAAACTCCCAAATCGTAATTTTGGCAAGCAATAGTTTAGATTATGAACTGGAATTCAAACACATTTGCGAGGAGTTTCAGGCAGGTTCAAGCCCTTTCTCCATCCTTAACCGGTTTTGTTCCACTAACAAGTTTTTGACTCAATGTGAAAGAATGAACTGTACAAAAGCGACATCAAGAAAAGAATGTTACATAAAAGTAATATGGTGATTCTTCGTTTTATTTAGCCATAAATTAGTCGTTGTTTTTTTGAAAAGGACAAACAAAAATATGCGTCACGGTTTGTTCAGGACAATTAAGGAAATCCTCCCTCGTCCCTTTCTCCAGCCAGAAGGCTTAGTGAAGAGACAGAAGGGTGGGCGTGTGGGGCGAGAATGGGGGGCATATTTTAGCTGGACTCTGCCTTTAACGATTTGAAGACACATAGGTGGGTGTATTGAAACTAGTGTGCATGGGTCCCCTCAGCCATTGAAATATTTAATCCTTCAGACGGTGACGGTTCCATCTTCTCTTGGAGTTTGGTATCCATCATTCATTTATGGGATGGCTGAAATGGGGTGAAAAAAGAAAGCATTCCTTTTGCAGTGCATCTACCAAACGGATAAACCTAACTGCCTTTGAACGTTGTACATGATCAAAATTATGGCCGCCTAACCTTGATCTAGATACACACCAAGATTTATCTCCTACAGTTTTCAATTGCACCCGTCTGTGTTGAGCTAGTTACAAGAGAAATTTATGCCTGACTGATTTGGAAAAAAATATTTTTGTTTTTATGAAAACATAATTACAAAGTATAACCTTATAAGTACGTTTTTCCTCCTATAAAAAAGTTGTACAATGAACAGCGAAAACAAGAGTCTTGTTTCGGACAAATCTTAAATTTTATATTTTTAAAATTAAAACAAAATGGTGTCTTTGTAATTATTTATGAAGAAATGAAAAATCGTAAAATGTTTTCTCAAACCACCAATCAAGGTATTAGCTTGACCTTTTTCTATTTAATATAAAATGATATTTTGAACAACTAAAGCTGCGGATGTTTATCAACATGGGAAAAAATGATCTCTCCTTTTGACTTAATTACTGATTTACTACTATACACGATCGCTATCTTGTCGATCCGACCGTGGCCTATTTATCTTTATTTTAGAGGCCTTAATAGTAGGCCACTCTTGTGAATTTTCAATGCATTTAGATTGTGTTTAATTTTTCTAGAAACAGTTAATCTAGTAAGTCAGATGTAGCTGAAGCTGACATGACAATGTTTGCTATACAGATATCAGGAACAGCATTGGTTCTGGATAAAATCATCAACCATGTACAATCTCTACAGCATGAAGTGGAGGTCAGACTTTCATATCCTTGACATTCTAGGCAGTTTTGACAAACAATGCGAAAAATAAAGTTATTAAAAGTAATCTGATTCCTAATATTACTGTGGATAAATTCAATAAAAGTGGCTGGTTTTCCTTTCTCCCGTCTTTATCTGATCCTTCAAAATTGACATGTAGCCCAATAAAAAGCTACCGTGAGTTTGTGGAATATGGCAGTCATCAGAACAAATAAAACATTGGTTCTATTATTTTGTACTATGTCATTACAAAATTCGACCTTCTTTTAAGAACATGGAATTGAATTTCATCTTATTATGGAACTGTCGCCTATCTGCCTAATGTGGACTAGAGACTTGAAAATGAATGCCCTTAGAATTGTGCAGTGCTTATATATGCGTCGAAGTTATAAAATGATAAAATTGTTTTCTTTGTAATGATAATTTATTGAAGTAAGTTGGCGTTGCAAGTGAACTGAAATCATGAAGATATCTAAACATTGGGAAGATTTAACAGAATATTTCTATTGGAATACAATGCTGTAATCAGTATTTTTCGTCAACATGATGTTCTTCTTATTGATTTACGTTCTCATTCCAGATATTATCAATGAAACTGGCAGCAGTAAACCCAGTAATTGATTTCAACCTTGACAGCTTATTGGCTACCGAAGTAAGTATAATATTTTACCTTGATCAGTGATAGATCAAAATTTTACTGCTGGCCTATCAGTTGTGTTTTGCTTGGTTTATATATTTCCCAAAACACTGGAGTGGTGAACTTGAAAATGGGGACAGTGAAAGAGAGGCCTCGTAGTCAATTACTGTCATTCGTTCATTCATTCTGTAGGATGTTCTTGCAGACCCACCATAAAACTGTAGACGCTTAACACGAATTAACGATGTGTACACAGAGATGCTAGCACTTGATCGCCTATCTTATCATAATTATTATTTATAAATTCTCTGGTTTGTTGGAATTGAATTCCTCGCATCTCCATCCATCAAGGTTTTGGTTATATAGATTTGAAAATAAGTGTTTTGATGAGTTCAGTTTGATCTGGTATATGCTCTAGGGTGTTCTATTGTTGCATGAAGCAATAGAGCCAGTTTGGCATTTTCAATTGATTTTCAGATTTTATCTTAATTTCCTTCTGCTGATAAATGTTATTGGTAACTTGTAGGGAGTGTCTCCAATGGACTGTAACTTCCCTCCCACAGTTGCAACCGCCGTCTGGCCAGAAATCCCGCAGAACGCAAACAGACAACAATATCAGCAACCGTGGCAGTTCGATGCGTTCCACCACCAGCCCATTTGGGGCAGGGAAGAAGACAACAATAATTTCATGACTCCAGAAAATTCACTCTTAAGTTATGACTCATCGGCAAATTCAGGTACATCAGACTTAAGCTTCTATCGCATCCTTTCCTCCCTAAAGACCCATTCAACACAAATTTGCATTTAATTTCATCATGGTTCCTACTTCAATTGGCACTCGGCTTCATAAATAAACTAGAAGTATAAATGTACCGAGGGTTGCGGGGGTGTTAACCCTTTTATAATAATTAGTACATTATATTAAAAAAATAAAGAAATATGTAAACAATATTGGTACAACTAATAAAATATAAAATGTATTTTAATCGTGTGTGTGTATATATGTATTATATATATATATATATATATATATATATATATATATATATATATATATATATATATATATAATATCATCATTTAATAAAAATAGTGGTATTATATATTTTGAATTAGCTAATATTATTAAAACGAGTGGATATACTTAAAGAATTTAACTACAAATCATTGGTAGAGTTTAAGCTTTTTTTACAAATAAGTTATATGAGATTGAACTAGACTCTAATCCATATTCTAACCTTATATCTTGATAGAAAATTTTACAATTTTCAAGAAATTTAAATACATTGTATTTTAGTTTTTTTAATTTTTTAAAATGTTTTGTTTAGATAGGACATTTTAAGTTTATTAACTTTTTTATTTGAATAAGATATTTCAATTATCATTAATACTAAATTTATTTTAATATTAAAAAATATTTAATAATTTAAAAATATCAGTTAATGGTATTTTTTGTTGCAATTTTTTTAGATCAAAGTTTATTTAGGTTTTTTCATGTGATGTTAACAACAATTGTTTTCTTGAATAACAAAAGGAGAGGTTATTATTAGTTGAAATTTTTTTACATTCCAAATTAGGAAAAAAAATTCCTAACCAGCTTCACAAGAAAATAATATTGGTGACATTGATAAAAAAAATTTCAGCAGATATCAACAAAAAAAAAGGACAAGCTTATAAAATATGGCTAACTCTTTAGAAAAATAGTTTCACCAACATTATTTGAGGAAATCTTGACCAACTTCTATGGAAAAATAGTCTTCATCTATATTAATTTCAGTAATGTCAATAAAAAAAATAATTCTAACTTATATTGGTTGAAAAATAGTTTTACTATGTCATTGAAATTCTTGGTTCATATCGGCTAAAATAAATAATCATGTCAATATTGTTTCATAAAATTCGTTGGTTTATAAATAGTTTTAACCTACATTTGAGATATGTCTTCAAATTCTTTTTAAAAATAAAATTCCTAATATTATAAGAATAGAATAGACATTCACATATTTGTTAATTGAAAGGAGGATATAACTTCGGACTCATTTTGAATGGTCACGAGTTTAGTTTCTGATTTTCAAATAAGATGTGTTCCCAAACTAAAAGTGAAATGATTTTTTTTTTTCTATTTTGAAACAATTTAATATTTATTTTTATGACAAAAATATTTTTACAAATTTTGTTTAGTTTGTAGAAAACATATTTTTCTACTTTGGACAATGATTTTCTCACTACTACCTCCATATGCACCACTATCCGCTATTGTAACTTTCATGTTGTTACTATTACCACTATCAGTGGTTTCATCATCACCCACACTTTTTCATTTTAATCATTATTGACATATTACCATTGTAAACCATTGATGTTATATTGTTATAATTATCATTGGCGTTACCACTATTATAATCGACACCTTCACCATTGTCATTGTGTTGTTACCACTGATATACTACTAGCCCCTGCAAGTAATCTTATTACAGTAGTCATTATCATTTTATTATTACCACATTACCATAAGACTGACATTTTCATCATTTACCACAATGGTTGTTGTCATACATACTAATACTGTTGTAGTTTTCGACATCACAAACACCATACAAACGTATTTTTACCAAATAAGATTTTTTTGGACTGATTTAGTATGAATCTACAAACTAAAAATTGAAAGTTCATAAAAACTAAAAGCTATCCAACGCTAAAAATCCTTTTAAAAGCTGAAAACTGGTTGTAGGTTTAAAAATTTTGTAAACTCACTACTGAAAACCATCCAAACGAGTCTCAATGATGCCCTTGTGTGGTGTGTTTGTCTCTGTAGTGAGAGAATCCTCTCAATTTTTCACAACTTGCAGTTGAATCTTGAATTGCTTCTAATAGGGGCAAATGAGTTGGGAAACCACACAAGGAACAATTAAGAACTCTATTTCATGGTACGAGGCCTTGATTGAGCACTCTAGTGGCAGGTAATATAAATAAGGTTTTTTAATTTTTTTCATTCAATGAGTAATTAAGGGTAACCAATTTCTAACAGAATACACAACAAGCTTAAAATTATAATGAATGTGGTATTGCCGTTACAATTTGTTATGAGTAACTGATATATAATTTGAGTTTGTGTTTAGTAAAAACATATAGGTTAGGTTATTGATTTATTAATAATTTTAGTTAATTATAAAATAAAAAATATTTTAGAAAATTAAAATTCTAAAGTAATAGAACAAACGTACGTGGAAAAATACTCATGACAACATATTGTTTCGTAACGCAGATTTTACCTATTATAAATAGATAAATGATAGATGGGAGCTGTCTATATTTTCGAGGGAACAAATTGATGCTGTAAGCATAAATGAATCATAAATAACTCAAAACACGTTAATTTCTCATAAAAATGTTATAAATTGCTCAAAAGGAATTAGTTTGCATATATAACAACAGAGCTGTTATTCTCGGCAATTTTGTCCTGCTAAGTTACTTTTGAATCTGAATTTAACAACTTAAAATTTGTGATACAGTATCTCTGCATTCAAATCAGTTGAAGATGGAGCTCTGAAGGGGTACAGAGGTGGTGCACCAGTAGCAATTAGTGTATATAACAAATATAGTATTAGCAATTAGCCGTGATTTGAGCAGCCTCAACATTCAGCAGGTTTTCCTTGTCTTCTATTTTGTCAGACTCAGTTGGAAAACCTGGAATTTATTCAGCCAGCAAGGAAGAAGAATTGTTAAGCTATTTTTATAAAATATATTAGTATCACTATGTATACTAACTAAAGGGGTCATTCAATCTATGAAGTGATTGATTGATTCAGATTGTAAAATCATTGACTGGACTATTAGTGAACTATCATAGAAGTTTGTTGCTCTGTTCATTGGATGCTACTTAGATGGTTTGGTTCTTTTCATGATTTTTCTGAACAAACTACTCTAATTTTTAATGGCAATCAGTATTTTATTTATTCTTCTTTTTTATATTTTTTCATTTCTATCACAAAGAAATAAATATTGTTGTCTTGGCGTGTAGTACCACATTAGCAATAAATATCGATCTTTTTTTTAGATTTCAATTAGAAAGTTGAGTTGAATTTAATTGAAGTTGATTAAAAAAACTTATTGTAACTTTTAATTAAACTGGAACATGTTGACATAGAGGATAAAGGTTAGTTCGAGATTTCGACTAAAATTCCAAACATACTTTTATGTGTTTTACCAGATTCACTTGGCTAACAGTGGACTGACGTGAATTTCTGCTGTTCAAATTGGTCCCCGTAGGTTAAAATAACAGATCATGATGGCGTGGTCTGTATTAACTTCTGCATTATTTCTATTTCAGCCGCGAGCTTTTCAGGTGCAAGTAATTACTGATGATATATTTAAAGCACAATTTATTTTAATCGGACTTTTTCAATGTTAATATTAACTTCTACATCCAATTAGAGATGATAAATTTAAGGAGGATGTTGCATAAACTGATCTATTTTCAATTTTCTCGTTTTCCATGTTCTTCTTCTATGATGCTATCCTACTCTAAAAGTGAGACATGATAAGAGGAACCGGATCATGTTTCTCCCATTATGCTGTCTCCTTTTCTCGTTCTTAAGCATTAGCCTTTTTCTAGGTTCAGTGCCTAGTGCCCAGAGTTGTGTGGTGTTACGCTGTCTTGTGATCTAAACTATCATGTGGGGAGATGGATCCATGAAAGACTCGTCCAACTTCCTAAGGCAATTTTAGAGTGGTGCACAAGATGACTTTGGTTCAACTATGATACTCTATTCTTAGAAATATACAGATAGAAATGACATCCTAGGCATTTTAAGAAATGTTTAGATAATAACTAAACTTGTTGGCTATCTTTTAGATATTTCCAGAAATAATCAAAAAATGTGTATGGTTTTCGATTCTTTTTTCTTGATTTTTTGATTCTGTTTAGAAAATGACGTTTTTATTCTCATCACATTTAAACTCAGCATGACAGAGAACTATTTTGTTTCTCGTAATTGAGTAGTTACTCTCGAGCCTCAACTTCACAACAATCAAACAAATCCATTTCACTTTCATTTAAAATAAGTCCCTTCTTTTCTCTTACCCTTCATGTCACTCTCAAACACCTTTGTTTCCCACTTCGTCTTCTTCACACCCATCACTTGAAACGTTCACGTCACAATGCCTTTGCTCTTGTAAACTCAAGCCATGACCTTGACAGTGTCCTTGGGGTGTTCAGAACAACCCCAGAGGATGCACCCAATACAGTGATGTGGAACTCGATCATGAGGTCCCATGTTGATTTGGGACTGTTCCATTTAGCTTTGTCAGTGTACAAAAAGATGAGGCAAAAGGGTGTTCCCCATGATTGTTTTACTTTCCCGTTATTGAACCGAGCCTTGTCATCCATGAGGGCTGATGTTGTGTATGGGAAAATGATCCATTGTGTGGCAACGAAAATGGGTTGGGATGGGGATTTGTATTTTTGCAATACCATGATTGATGTTTATGTGAAATGTGGGTGCATTGCTTGTGCTCGCCGGGTGTTTGATGAAATGTTACGTAGAGATGTGGTTTCTTGGACTTTGATGATTGCTGGATATGTTTCTGAGAGACTTGTCAGTGTGGCATTTCATTTGTTTAACAAGATGAGGATGGAACTGGAACCAAACTCGGTCACACTTATTGTGATGTTGCAGGCACATTGTGCTTCCATGAAATTAAATGAGGGAACTCAAGTACATGGGTATGCACTGAAGAGTGGGTTACTATTGGATTGGTCTGTGAAAAATTCGGTTTTGAGAATGTATGGCAGTAAAGGGAGTACTAAAGAAATGGAACTTTTATTTGGTGAAGTAAACATGAAGGATGTGGTTTCTTGGAATATTTTGATTTCCTTTTACTCCTCAGAAGGAGATGCAGTAAGAGTGGCAGGTTTGCTCAAAGAAATGCAGAGCCTAGAAGTGCATTTGTGGAACATTGAAACTTTAACATTAGTTATATCAGCATTTGCAAAGTCTGGTAGTCTTTCTGAGGGTGAAGGTGTGCACTGCTTAGTCATAAAAACTGGATTTTCTGATGATGTTTTGCTGACATCTCTGCTTGACTTTTACGCCAAGTGCGGGAGATTGGAAACTTCAGTTCAACTGTTTAGCGAAATCCATTCTAAAAGTAACATCACTTGGGGTGCTATGATGTCAGGTTTCATTCAGAATGGGTCTTTTATGAGGGCCATAGTTTTATTCCAACAGATGCAAGCTGAAGATTTTAATGTTGTCCCTGAAATTTGGAGAAATCTTCTAGATGCATATGCAAACCTGGGAGCTTTAAAATTGGGCAAAGTGGTCCATGGTTACCTTATAAAGAACTTGTTTAATGGGCCAATAGAAAATACAGTACACCTTGAGACCTCTATCTTAAACATGTACTTGAGAGGTGGTAGCATGTCTTCTGCTAAAACATGTTTTGATATGATGCCTGTCAAAGATGTAGTAGCATGGACAACAATGATTGAGGGACTTGGCTCTCATGGTTTTGGCTTTGACGCCTTGAAGTATTTTAATTTAATGATTGAGCAAAGAGTGCAGCCAAACTCAGTCACCTTGTTGAGCTTACTCTCCGCATGTAGCCACTCTGGTCTTGTTAGTGAAGGCTGCAATATTTACCATTCTATGAAATGGGGATTTGGAATTGAACCAGGTTTGGATCACCAGACTTGCATTGTGGATCTTTTTGGTCGATGTGGGATGCTCAAAGAGGCCTTAGCCATAATAGTAAAAATGGTAATTCTACCTGATAGCAGGATCTGGAGTGCTCTTCTGGCAGCTTCCAGAGTTTATGGAAATAAAAAATTCGGAGAATATGCAGCACAAAGACTTTTGGAACTAGAACCTGACAATGCTGGATATTATACTCTGTTGAGTAATATAAAAGCAAGTGTTGGAAGATGGGACGAGGTTGAAAAATTGAGGAGAGTCATGAGTGAAAGAGATCTCAAGAAGAAACCAGGGTGGAGCTGCATTGAGGTAACTGGGTTCATCCACGGATTTGTTTCTCGTGATAAATCACACCCTGAAGCGGAGGAGATTTATGAGACATTGGGTAGGTTGAGTATAGTGACACAGGATTTAGGGTGAGATTTTAAAACAGTTGAAAAGGGTGTTTAAACGAACTTTTTGGCTCATACAAGCTACATTCAAACCATTCTCAGACAAAGCAATGCTAAGCCAAATACTAGTTCTTCAGTGGAGAAAACTTTATCTTAACTGGCAGAACATTGGGAAAGGACAAAGAAGCATCACATAAGAGGAAGGGAAATGGACATGCAACAAACTAACTGTGGCATTGTATAAAAAAGTTTACCATCCATTCATAAGAATCAATTCTATCCTCTTTGTCTCCAACGTAAAATATAAAAATATATTTCTTTTTCTTTTAAGTTTAGTCTCTTTTCGTCAAATTTGCAAAGACAGTGAGGTTGAAGAATTTGGAGTTTTACACTGAGTGAAGTGAAAATCTTAAAGTAAATATGTCTTTAAGTTTTGAATTAGGAGTAGTATTTTACTTATCTTCTCATATATGCATTTCTATTATGTTAAATTTGATATATATTATAATAATTCAAAATTATTTATTTCTTTAATGGAAAAGTTATGAATTTGCATTTCAACTTTGTAATAAATACTGAAAAAAGAGAGTCAAGTTTCCTTTTTTAACTTAAAAAGTAGTAATATATATTATTATCATTAAAACAAGCTAAAGGGGGGATATTTTTTAGAGTGTTAAAAGTATGTTTTTGTGAAAAGAATAATTTAACCAAATAGTTAATCAAAACATTGTTTTTTTCTGTTTTTCCATTCACTCACACCCGCTTGTTTTTGGTGCAAGTGTTTTTTTTTTTTTTTTTTTCAATTTTTTTTTTTTTTTTTTTTCTAAGAGATTCATTATCACATGAATTTCTTCCCTTTGGATTGATGTTGTTGTACTTCGGTTTCCATTGCCACCTTTTGAAAACCTTCAACCTTTTCATTCTCTGGTAGTTGTTTCCGAAGCATGTTTCGCTCGAAACATGCCTTGTCTTCCACACACAAAGCCTTATTCCAACACTTGCGTCTTTTTTCTTTGCCTTCAAACTCCCACCACGTTCTCAGCACTCATAGCCGTGACACCCAACTACGAGAGGCCCTTCTACAAATGGCCCTTCGTGGCCATGACATGAACTTCCAAGACTACAACACGGTCTTAAACGAATGTGTGAGCAAAAGGGCCTTCAGAGAAGGGCAGAGAGTGCATGCCCACATGATCCAAACTAACTATGTTCCCTGTGTGTTCCTCTGGACAAGGCTAATCGTATTCTATGTCAAGTGCAACTCTTTGACAAATGCTCGGACCCTGTTCGATGAAATGCCGGAGCGGAACGTGGTGTCGTGGACGGCTATGATATCGGCTTATTCTCAGAGAGGGTATGCTTCTCAAGCCTTGAGCCTTTTTGTGCAGATGCTAAGATCAGGTACTCTTGGCTTCCTTGTAATTTGTACAAGTTCATATATGAGAGTGGTGATTTCAGTTTGGTAGTTGTGTAATGGAAGGAGCTAATGTAGGTTTCTGAATGCTTCATTATTTTTAGGCCAAGTTGGTAACTACGATTCATAAAACCGAGGAATTAGAAGATGGAGATGTTGTTTTAGTTAGTGAATTGGGTTGAGACTTTTGTTGCGGGTTACTTTTGTGTCAATGGTTTTTCTGTGTTGACCGTAGCTATGCCCTTTTGCAGGTACAGAACCTAATGAGTTCACTTTTGCTACCGTGCTTACTTCATGTATAGGTTCTTCGGGTTTTGTCTTGGGGAGGCAAATCCACTCTCTTATCATAAAATTAAATTACGAAGCACATGTTTATGTTGGAAGCTCACTCCTTGATATGTATGCCAAAGATGGTAAAATTCATGAAGCTCGAGGCATATTTGAATGCTTGCCTGAAAGAGATGTAGTTTCCTGTACTGCCATAATCTCTGGATATGCTCAACTGGGCCTGGATCAAGAGGCGTTGGAACTATTTCGCCGGTTTCAAGATGAAGGAATGCAATCAAATTATGTTACTTATACCAGTGTTTTAACTGCACTTTCTGGGCTTGCTGCTCTAGATCATGGCAAGCAAGTGCACAATCATCTTCTTCGGTCTGAAGTTCCATCGTTTGTGGTTCTTCAAAACTCCTTGATTGATATGTACTCAAAATGTGGAAGCCTCACTTACGCAAGAAGGATATTTGATACTATGCATGAGAGAACAGTTATCTCTTGGAATGCGATGCTAGTTGGGTATAGCAAACATGGGGAGGGAAGGGAAGTTCTGGAACTTTTCAATTTAATGAGAGATGAAAACAAAGTCAAACCTGACAGTGTCACAGTTTTGGCTGTGCTATCTGGTTGCAGTCATGCAGGACTGGAAGATAAGGGAATGGATATTTTTTATGATATGACCAGTGGGAAAATTGGTGTTGAGCCAGACACCAAGCACTATGGGTGTGTTGTTGATATGCTTGGTCGTGCTGGTCGAGTAGAAGAAGCTTTCGAGTTCATCAGGAAGTTGCCTTTCGAACCATCAGCTGCTATATGGGGTTGCCTTTTAGGTGCTTGCAGTGTTCACTTAAATGTTGACATTGGTGAATTTGTGGGTCATCGGCTTCTAGAAATTGAACCTGAAAATGCTGGCAATTATGTTATTCTGTCTAATCTGTATGCTTCAGCAGGAAGATGGGAAAAAGTAAGATCACTAAGGGACCTGATGTTGAAGAAGACTGTAAGGAAAGAGCCTGGAAGAAGCTGGATTGAGCTTGATCAAATACTTCACACGTTCCATGCTAGTGATTGTTCGCATCCAAGAAGAAAAGAAGTATCTGCAAAAGTGCAGGAGTTATCAGTCAGGTTTAAAGAAGCTGGCTATGTTCCTGATTTGAGTTGTGTTTTACATGATGTGGATGAGGAGCAGAAGGAGAAGATACTTATAAGTCACAGTGAAAAGTTGGCTTTGTGTTTTGGTCTAATTGCTACTCCTGAAAGTGCGCCAATCCGTGTTATAAAAAACCTTCGTATTTGCGTTGATTGCCATAATTTTGCCAAGTATATCTCAAAGATTTATGGAAGAGAAGTATCTTTGAGGGATAAAAACCGGTTTCATCGAATTGTTGGAGGAAAATGTTCCTGTGGAGATTACTGGTGAGAACTTATTGAGAGTAACCAATGAACCTCTAAGGTGCTCAAAAAAGGGTCTTGGACGTCAGTCTTCAGTCTGTTTTGATACTGAAATTGGCTCACAATTTAAATGCAATTCCATCAAGAAGAGGGAGAACAAAAGAAGATTGGTGTTGACTGACCAGGATTGAATATTGTTTGGATTGAACAACTTATGAGTGGAATGTAATTTTATGAGGAATCAACACGGTATACGTTAAAATGCTTCCTTTGGATACTTCAGACAAAGGACTAAAATGCTCAACACTTTTTTTGGTGCTTCTCTCCCCAAAAATCAGGGAAATTAAAATTGCATCTAAAAAGGAGGAATTTTGGAAATTCCTTGTTTTTCTTCTCTCCCTGATAGCACCAACCTTGCATGTTACTTTCTCCACAATGGTCATGGCTTCACCGTTATAGCTGATAGCTCTTTCATCTATGCCAGGGCCTTACTCGTTATTCTCTCTGCCAATTACTCATTTATAATTTACTCTAGGTATTCTTATCTTTTCTTGATTTCATTGGTTTCTGTTTTTTAATTTTTAAATCTTATATTTTATTTTTTGGTTATTTTCTTGTAGGTTTTTGTTCAAAAGCTGCTGAAATTGCTGTTGTCACGAGTTTTTACTTGATATGCAAATGGTGTCAGATCTTCATGCTCTAAACCCTGTCCTCTCCAAAGGTGAAAGGGATCGGTACCACTTCAGACTCTTCAGCCGTAGAAAATGAGAACCAATAACGAGTATGTGGAGCCTCAATCAAGTTTGATCTATACCCTTCCACAGAACCAGAATCCCTTGATAATAAGTTTAACAGTGTTGAAACGCACCAGAAAAAATAGAAGATTACTTTATATCTAAATTATATACATATAAAATTAAAGAATTACATTCACAAACACAAGCCACAATATATTTTTGTAACTGTTTTGTATATAACTTTATTTCTTATTTTCTGTTGCTATCATTTGGCAGTTTCAAACAATACTCTCAAGCAACATATTTTTTGGATTTTCACTTTTATATTATTTATGTTTTAAGTGCTAGCAAATAATATAATCATATTTCAATTGTAATTAATCATTTATTTGATGACATTAAATCTAAACCCTAAACGAAAGAAATAATAACAGTTTCAAATATTTTGAACAAATATATCCTTCAAAATTTATTGATTGGTATATTCTTCAAAAGATATCGATGATATATGTTTTAGTAATATATATATATATATATATATATATATATATATATATATATATATATATATATATATCAATAATTATCAACGGGTATCCTTTAATATTTTATTATATATGTTTCGCTAATTATCAACAGATATCCTTTGATATTTTATTAACATTTATTCAAAGATAGATGAATAGTATTTATTTTATAAATCTTAAATAGTTTTTTTAGGTAAAACGTGTTTATATTATATTACGATACTAATACATGGTATCTGTTTAATATTTTCTTCAATCTACAAGTATTACTTGATGTCATATAATACTAAAGATTAAAAATAACAACTTTCAATCTAAAAGAAAGAAAAAAAAAAAAACTTAAGGAACCTAAATCAAAATCAAAACTTACTCAAATCAGTTATTATTTAAAATTACATATTTTTATTTTATTTTCATACTATAAATTGATAGAGATATAACAAGATCTGTCTATGAATGCAGGGTAAAGGGCTGAAACTCTAGGCCCAATTGAATTAGTTGGGTTCAAAATTCGAGATCCAAATAAAGGAAACAAAAAACTAACGCCAGAAAGTCTCTCTCTCTGTGACCAATTGCAGTTCAGGTCTCACTCACTCTCCCTTCCGAGAGATAAAAACCACCCAACCCGATGCCGCCCCCGACGCCATTCGCCACCGCCTCCGCCACGCTCCGCCGGCGGATCCTCCAGTCCCTCCGGACCCGCGGCGGCGCGGAGTCTGGGCCCAGCAGGTGGACGAGCCCCGGCCATGAGGAGCGGCCCAAGGGGTACCTCTTCAACCGGACCCCCCCGCCCCCGGGCCAGCCCCGCAAGTGGGAAGACTGGGAACTGCCCTGCTACATCACCAGCTTCCTCACCATCGTGATCCTGGGTGTTGGGCTCAACGCCAAGCCCGATTTGACCATCGAAACCTGGGCCCACGAGAAGGCCCTTGAGCGCCTGAAGGTCGAGAACGCCCTCGCCGCCAATAACGACTCCTCCGAATGAATCTGCATCAGTTCCATCCATCCTTTCATCCCACACTCGCTTTTGCTGCCTTTTGTTTAAAGCCATAAATAGGGTTTTCGCTGTAATAAGGGTATAACAAATCTCGGAATTTTTCAATTCCCTGATTACTCTTAATTTTTCATTTTCTACTGCGTTTTTCAGTTTTGCATTGTCATGAGATTGTTGACTCGCTTCCTGTTATTATCGAATGTGGATAAGGCATTGTTCTTGCGTTACATTGTGCTTTCAATGTTTTCTTTTTCTGTTTAATTAATAATATTCGTTTAGGTGAATGATGCCTGTTGTTATCTGGATTTAATTGTCATTCGATTTGAATTGAACCTAGAATTTGTCTCCATTTGTGGATTTGCGAAATTGAAGTGCATCCGTTTGATTCGGGTGTTGTAGGTTAACCTAGGATTGGACTTTTTGATTTTTGCTGAATTTGATTGTGTCCTGATTCAGAAGTTGTTTGGAAGGTAGTTGTAGCCTTTGTAAAATTGAAATTTAGACTCTTTCTAGTGTTGCATACAACAGAGAGAACCAACGGGTTGGGTCTAGTAGGAGGGATTCGTCTCTCCACAATGTGACAAATAGGGTTCGAACACTTTCTTGGAGAAGGGATTGATCTCTCTCTTCATGTGACAAGCACAAAGTTTGAATCCCTACTAGGAGAGTGTTCACGTTTAGTGTCTGGCATTATTTTGAACAGTTTTTCCTTTGAAGAAAAATATCTGTGGGAAAGCAAATAATGTAACTGAAAACCTACTGATTTATCGTAGTTCAAATAATTATGAAATATTGGAAGTGCCTTATTATTGGCTTTGGATATAGATGCATCTTCTTGAATTGATTCTACAAGAACTTCAAATGTTGGCAGTGGTTCCAATTAGGCGTAGTTTATGCTTTTGTATTAGGCTTTCATTATTCTTTATCAGGTTTGGGTTTGTCTCCATTGCCTAGCCCTATTTTATAAGCAAATGTATAAAATGAGAAAGTAGAGTGTATTTACCTTTTATTTGAGTTACAGTTGCTTGTTAATATTACCTGTTTATTATCAGTGGATCCATCCTTGGACACATTTATTCACCTTAAAGGAGTGAGCCAATCCTAATTTTGAATTCAGTGCTGAAGTTTCAGTTTGTATGTTTTCTATCTATTTAGTATCAAGCAGTTTGTAGATTTGCACAAGTTAATTTTATATTGTTGTGTTTCATATCACTGTCATTGAGCCCATAGTAAACTGTACTACTACAGTTGGAATTTTGTCTGATTTACTCAACACTTGTTTATGATGATTAATTATTTAGATGTAGGGAGCAAATTATTCTACTGCTTTTAGACCCATTCCACTTAATCTTTAAGACTTACATAGGGTAAGTTTGGTACTGGGATTGTGGCAGTTCCTCTGAATGTGATCAATTAGTGGGGTTATTGAGGTAGAATAGTGCATATATCAAAATCTTTGTCAGTCTTTTAATTAGGTCCAGTTTTTATCTTAATTCATCAGCTCATCCAACTTCTCTGATCTAAACTAGTTCCCACTTTAATCAATATTGCTTTGTTTGTTTAGATGGAACTGATCACTGAGTGTACCTTTACAAAAAGCTTGTTTTCAATATTGTTGTGTTTTCATGTCTAATTTTACTATCTGTGGTATTCAATTTTTTTTATCCGTGCTTTCTTTCTGAAAAGTGATCAGTAGTTTCATGTAAAGGCATTTGTGCAAATTTTCACGCAGGCCTGCTTATTGGTGAAATAATGGGATTAGAGAGAGAATGAAAAATAATGGATATAAATGTGGTGTATGCATATTAAGCAAATATTCATATTTGAACTTGTTGATTTCTGGCATGTGAAAACTTATCCGACACTACATTACCGCAAATATAAATAATATAAATACAATTTATAAATAATATAGTATCTGATTCGGTGAATTGATTCAATGAATTCAAGAAAGCCAGTGATATTCGTAAGTAAATAAATAATATAAATACAATTTAGTATGTATTAATATGCTTCCTTCGATAAAATATAGATATATTATTTGCATGATATAAATATATTAGAAGGTTGATTTGAAATTATATAAAATAAACATAGTTTGTTAGTAAAACAAAAAAATTGCATCAATAAAAATTATTTCATTTTATTTACAAAAATATTAAAAAGAGTTAAAATTAAAACACTACAATTAAGTTAAACTTTGTTTAGTTTTATAATACTACAATATTAACTTAGTAATAGTATAATTAAGTTAAAATATATAATCATTCTATAAAAAAAAATTGTTTTGACGGTAAAACAAAAAATTATTAAATAAGGGTAACTAGGGCTGTGGGGAGGGTTGTTGATTTGGTCAATTTTATTAAATTGTTGAGAAATTAAGTGTAGGAGACAATCAGCAAGAACAACAAGGATTTAAGATGATAAGAGAAAGATGAAACATAATACTACTAAAATCCATTTGACTTTTTTCGAATCGAGATCTTATTAATCCAGACAAATTGGTGCAAGATTATCAATACATGTTAAAAAAAGGAACAAATATTACTTAAAATGTAATATATTTATAATGAAAATTTTATAACATGATTATACTTCTGGACGAATTTTGAGTATTTTTATGTATTTTTTTAATCAAAATGTAAACTTATAACACTTTCAAAATACATCTTTTAAGAAATAACTTGGTTTTTTTTCTTTTTCAAAAATTACAAAATAATATCAATGAATAAGAAAGAATTTTCATTTTTGAAAGAGTTTTGAGATAATTAAACAAAATAATCTATTATTATTATCAATGATAACTGATTATTATGTTCAATAAGTAATCCAAAAAATATTTTAAAACAATTTAATGTTAAATGAGTCTTTTATATTGATTAACATAATTAGTTATCTTTTATGATAATTAATTATTTGCAAAACATGTAAAAATTATTTTTTACCAACATAATTTATTATTTTTTTACATTGTTTTATAATATAATCGATTATTATCTTCAGAATAAACATAAAACTAGTTTTTTAATGTAAGTTTGTTTAAAATTATCTCAAAAGATTAATTTATACTTTAGATCTTGATTTATTAAAACAACAAATAGTGGAGATAGGAACCATCAAGAAGACGCATAGGTATCAACAAATTACCACATTATATTTTGTTATGCTTTGCTAACATTGATAAGATGGTTGCATGTTGATTTTATCTTGTCTTTGGATAGAGTAATTATTTTTATAAAATGATTATAATATCTTATGATAAAATTTGTTGTCGGGATAATAAACTTCGAATGAAATTGAAATTATAGAATTTTATTAAAGTAATTGAATTATTTAAAATTACAAATATAATTTATTAAAAATTATTTATATTCTTGAATTTGCATGTTTTATTTTCTTTAGCTCAATTTTACTTATTAAAATTTACGGACTTAACCAAGATCTTCGAGACAATTATGTTTTATTTTGTAGTTCATGTTGATATGAGTTATTTAAATTATTTGAATTATCTTTCGTTGATGTAAATTGTTGTTTTTTCTTATTTGATATTATCTAGAATTTTCTTGACTGACATATGAGAAGTTATTTCTTTTTTAATTGTGAATTAAATGTTTTCGATTAATATTGACTGTGATTACTTTTTATCAATGTCTGTAGTAATTATTTTCTTTCATCATCAAGGCATATTATTCTTTATTAATAGTTCATTAAGATTTTTTTTCTTATGTTAAATAGAAAAGCTTGCAACCAATTACTTTCTATAAATGTCAACTGAGTGATTTTTTTAGCTAGACATTGATAAAAAAAAAAAAAAAAAAGTTAGTAAAAAA
>Ga0209489_105950_pt1 | contig 20283 bp, 7 predicted proteins | sample SiratrowhiteBW_FD_187527 | JGI IMG/M metagenome (GOLD analysis project Ga0209489, IMG submission 187527) | Root nodule microbial communities of legume samples collected from California, USA - Siratro white BW (SPAdes) (version 2) | ecosystem: Host-associated > Plants > Roots > Nodule | place: USA...
TCTCCCTATAAATACACAACTTGTATTTGTAATCTTTAGCAATCACAAGTGAATAAAATTCTTCCTGTTGCACGTGGATTAGGGAAACCGAACCACGTTAAATCTTGTGTGTTGCCCGTGTTCCGTTTTTTCTTCTATTCCTTGCAGATTATTTGTGTGTGTTGTTTGTTTAAGACTCATCAGAGTGAAAATGGATATTTTTGAGACTAAATTATATAAATAAGGGTTTGTCCTTTAATTGGGAGCTCAATTTAAACTATACTTTTAACAATTCTAAGTGTGAATTTACACAAAAATAAGGGTGTCAATAACATGCATAGAACTCTTCTTTCCGTGGTAACACCCATAGTTCTGTATTATTTTTCTTTAATTCATCCTTTTCTTCACCTCAAACAAAATTGAAGTCTCTTTTCATTTCCTTAGTTGATTGATGTAAGACTACAAACTATAAGAGAATATTTAGAGTTTCAACTTTGGTGTTATCTTGGATAAGTTTTTCTCTTTTCTCTTTTTTACGACTGCAGCATGTGAGAGCTTTTTAAGGAGTATGAGAGTCTTTAAATTTGAACTTTGTGAGTGATTTAATTTGATTTAGGATTTTGATGTTTTTAAGAAACTTCTTCGGATTTTGCTTCATCTTAGTTTTAGAGTGTAAAGAAAATCAAGGTAAAGAAAGGTAGATTTATTTTATTTTTTTAATCAAATTTAAGTTACAATTGAATTTAAGGTATCTATTTTAAATAGAAACCCTTGCATGTGAATTTTTACTTATAAAATTTAGATTAAGAGATATGTGAGGGCTGTTCATGAAGTGCGAAGTATGAAATAGAAATAAATAGATATAGAAATTATTTATAGAATAATTTGAGTTAGAGAGTTGTCTACATAGGTTTGGCTTAGCTTATAGAGATATGGTTGAGCTTGTAGAGACGTGAAAGACTATTCACAAAGGTGTGGTTGAGTTGATATAAAGACGTGGAAGACTCTTTGACATAGATTTTGCATCAAAGGTTTGTCCACATATGTGTGAGTTATGACACAAGGATGTAGGAAACATTGCATAGTGGACTTCACTTTTAAATATTATGACCTTGCTTATATAAGATTTTGAACCAAATTAGAAAAGATTATCAAAATAAAAATTTTAAATAATTGTATTATCTTTCAAATAGTATAAGAACCAACTTAATAGAATTAATATAATTTTAAATATTTTATTTGAACTCTACAAAATTAATAAAGCTATAATAAAAAAATAAATTAGAAAACAAGAAATATTGTGTTATATAAATTCTTTTAATTTATTTTGAGGTGACACTCGAACATTGTCTTTTAAAATGTAAAATGACCCTCTAGTAAAGTTTCCTCATTCAAACCAAGTGATATTTATTTATCTTTTTTATTGTAACATATTTTGCTTCAATAAATTAGCTTCTAATATAGTTACGTTACATGAAGTTAACTCTATTTACTAATATATATCAAATATTTATTGAGGGAATGAAACGATAATTAATAAAGTAATTAAGAAGATACTTGAAATAGGAGGGCTGGATATGAAGATCCAAACAGATAAATAACCTTTTAGGCCTCAAATCTTCATAGGCTTCACAAGAATTAATACTAAAATGTTATTATAAAATTAAAAACATATTTAATTTTAAAATTATATTAAAAAATAATTAAGGTAAGATTTAAATTGTGACTTGGTAACAATTTGATGAGTAGATATTTTATATAGTTAGCATATAAGTTAAATTATAGTTTGATAAGTAGTTTATTATCATTTAGACAATTTGATGATCAAGAAGTTATCGAATCTTAGAATTGTTTTTTAAAACTTTTTTTTGTGAAAAAAATGTATAAAATATCCTGATTATTAATAGTTTATGAAACTTTTAACAGTTATGGTTGAGATGATATATCTTATTTTATTTATTAAGTACTATTGATAATATTTAAAAATATTACCATTTTTAAAAAGAAAATTTCATAATTAATTTTTAATATAATTTAGAATTAGTTATTTATATCGGTCAATGATAGAATTGTCTAATTATTTAAGCTGAGAAAATTGTTTGGTTATTTTACAATTGAGAACATAAAAAATTAAACAAAAGCGATTATTTATATTTTAATAAGATTAAAACAATTTTTTATTTCCTTGGGCCTAAAAATATTTAGACACGGCCTAATATTCAATTCAAGTTATGTATTCTTCCTTGTCATATAAAAAATTTGGAAGGAGACAATTAATTTATCTAAGATCAATTATAGGTTGTATCCATGTAGCTAAAATTGAAATATCCAGAAAAAAAAAAAAAGAAAAAAAAAGGTAAGGGAAAGAATATGAGTAGGGATAATCATTGCTTTTGACCAACGTGCTGGAAATAGAAATATCTTGTATTAAAGGTATATCATGACAAATTTGTAGATGTTGAGAATTTTTAATTCGATTTTTTATAAAATATATTCTTATTTTTTCTAAATGAATGGTACCTAAGTAAAAATTGAGGATGGGCATCAAATAAAAAAAAAATTCACTTATGTTTAATTTAAAAGTTTTTTATTGGTTGATATAATATAGACATACTAATCTCATAACATTCCATAGGCAGAAAAATTATTAATAGTCTACATTAATGTAGCTTTCATCATAAAATTCTATTTTCTTAAAATATCATAAATCAACACTTCATTCCATAATTGTTTTAGTTCATCAATGAGGGGTTATAAATACACATCTATTTTATCTTTTGGACTATAAGACATAGGGATAATCAATGTCAAACACATAAAAGGAGTAGTCTTGACAATTATTAGCCAACAAGAATAAGGTGTAGTGGAATTATTAAAAAGTGAAAAGTCATCACAACATAAAGCTAACTTTATATTTATTGGTTTAGTTGCAAATTCAGGATACATTTTATCAAAATGTTTCCAAGCTTCGCCATCATATAGATGACACATATCTCAGGTTCTCGTCTATTTTCATGATGCCACCTCATATGTGGAGGGAACTCATGGAGGCATATAATCTCTTAAGCCTAGGAATGAGAGGTAAATAATGCATACTCTTAATAGGAACCTCTTTATATTTACCTTTACCAACACCTTGTAACTGAAAACGTGGTTTATGACAAAAATCTACATTCTTTTAACTGCATTTCTTCATCCGTGTAAAATAACACACAACCATCAACACATAGTCTTCTCAAGTTGCAATTCCTTCGTTGATTTGAGGCAATGCAAAAATAGAAGCAATAAATCATTGATTTGTTAGCAAAGAAGAACCAATTGAGTTTTAAATTTGAGAAAATTGAAGATAAATACAAGAACGAACCCTAAAATTTTCCTTCGAGATGGTAAAGTTGAAAGAGAACGGAAAAAACGAAGTGAACCTCCTAAAATAAATGAAGAGAACTTAGGACGTGAAAATGCATAACGTGGAAAACAGAAACATAGAAAAAGCACCCCAGATTGGAATTGAATGTCGTAGATCAAACTTAGAACAGATTGAATGAAAAATTCAACGTAAAGCAATTTGAAGGCACATTATGCAATATAGCATATAGAACGCACAAAGAGATTCTCGTTGGATGCAGCAAGGTAGATTGGAGATGACTTGAAAGTGAATAAACTAAGGGTGAGATGTGAGCCGAAGAACTTCTATAGAGTAGAGGAAATTTGAAATTTGAATATACTTAATCAAATTTGAATATACATTAGAAATTAATTCAAAACCTTTTAATTCAAAAATGTTATGAATTAATTATTAATTTTCATCCATAAATTAATTAAAAAAATATTTGTAATTATATCTTAACAAAAGATTTAAGAAAATTATTTATAAATAAATAATTATCTTTTATAATAATTAATTATATTATAATTTTTATTAATAATAAAATTTATTTTAGATACTAATAATGTTTAGTTTATAAAGTAGTATCTAAATTAGTTAATTTATTGACTAATTACTTTTAGTGTCTATAGTTACTATTTAATAATTTTTTTATAGTGGTTTATTTTTGGTTTTTAAATTAGTTGATATAGTAACTGATTATTTTTAATTTATAAATTAGTTATTATTTTTATAGTAATTATTTTTGTTTCTAAATTAGTTAATATAGTAACTAATTATTTTTTGTTTCTAGTTACTATTTAATAATTTTTTTATAGTGATTTATTTGTGGTTTCTAAATTAGTTGATATATTAACTAATTATTTTTTTTTCTGAATTAGTTATTATTTTTATAATAATTATTTTTGTTTCTAAATTAGATGATATAGTAACTAATTATTTTTTTTTCTAAATTAGATATTATTTAATAATTTTCTTGTAGTAAAAAGAGTAATAAGATGTTACAAGATGGGAAAACAATAATGCAATGCATAGATTCCATAAATTCATCATTCTCTCTTTAATTTTGTTCTTTTATAAACTTTATCTTAATGATAATAAAACACTCTAAATATCTAAGAATCATAGTCTGAATTTAAGAAGATCAATTGAAATATTTTTTCACATTAGTAGAATGAGTAATTTTTGTTAGATCACTTTAATCAGTTATAAAACAGATTTTACAAAAGACTTAAATGTAATATTGAGGGAGTTTCTCTAAGTTAAAAAAAAATAAGTACATGAATAATATATCAATAAAAACATTTTATAACATTAAAAGTTACATTATTAGTTCATTCTATCACAAGAATTATATTTAATTCTCTAATCATCATCTTTATTAAATAATCCACTATATTTTAAGCTTTGCAAATTATTAATAAAAATATAATACACATAACCTTATAAAAATTTTTACCATTACTTGTGAAAGCTTATCATAAATAATATTTTTAACAATTCTCATTTAGATCGAATACACTAAAGAAGATTAAAAAAATAACAAGATCATCAGAAAAGTTTAAGCACGACTAAAAAAATAAAATAAAGATGATCATACAATAAAGTTCTTTAACCAAAGATTTTAATCACAAGTATAAAATAAAATGACTCCAAAAAATATTGAGTATCTCAAGTCTCTATCATGAAATTGATATGTGCAATAGATATACATTATAGTTTTAATCGATTAAAACATATCATAGAATATAACCATCAGAATTTTAATATATTAAAATAATATTTTAATATGTTAAAGTTATTGTTAATTGAGTTTAATAATAAAATTTATTTTAATTTATTAAATAAAATGATAAAAAATACTTGGTATTTAAATGATTATAATATGTAAAAAAACAAATATTTTGATTGATTAAAATAGAGTCAAATAGATAATTTTGACTTTTAAATTATTTTAATTGATTAAATTTCATGTAATGAATTGAAATATTTTTCCTTACTTTCCGGTAAATCTAAAAACACTTTAATATAACTTTATTAAAACATAACTAAAAGCAAATTAGAAATAGGAAGGGATATATAATCCGTGAAGGTTCAACCTTAGACTGGATTTTCTTAAATGTTATACATCCATAAAAAAAATATATTTGAATATGTTTTCTTGTATCTAACCAAAACAAATGTTCATACAAAAATTTTGAAGGTTTTAAAGGTCTCAAAATGTCCCATTAAATTATTTTCATATGTTTCTTTAATGAGTGTTTCTCTTAAAGATCTTTTACGGACACAATTTTTTTTTTCTTTTTTTTTTTCTTGAAAAAATATCTTTTGTGTTTAGAATATCTTATGTATGACCCATTTGAACACTCATAAGAAATCTTAGAGAAATTGTCATAGATACAATTTTTTTATGTGAACAAAATCTAGGACTTTTATTTTCAAGATTGTGATATAAAGTATGTATTCTTGAAAAAGTGTCTACTACCATATTAGTTTTTCCACGTTTATGTTTGATCATATAGACATATTGTTTAAGAAACTTCACCAACTTTGACATATCTCTTATTAAGTTTGTATTATTTTTCAAATACTTAATGGAATAATGATAGTTATGAATCACAAATGACTTAGGTAAAAAGATAGTATTTTGCAAAATCCTAATTATCATAAGTAAATTAATTGATGTGATCACTTTTAAGTTTCTTCTTAGTAGATTATGAATTAGTCTTTTTAAAATAAAATAGGCCCAATTCTTCGTACTATCAACATCATATTCTATTTCAAATTATTTACAAATACGGAAAAGTGATAAAGTTGATGTGGAAGACAAAGATAAAGAAAATTTATAAAAGAAGAGAAAGTATTATAGAGCATTGGATTAACATTAGAAGAAAATTAAAAAACACTTAAACCAACTAATTGAAAATAGAGGAAAATTTTGGAAAGAAGTACATGTGGCATAGAGAACTCTTCTTTTATTAAGATAAAACATAAGGGTAAAAACTAAATTTCACTATCGGATCAAAAGTACTTTTGATATATCGGATCAAAATATAAGATATATGTGTAAAATATTTTTTTAGGATTTCTCTTGTCTCTTAAAAAAAATCACTTTTATTAAACTTATCAAAATCATTTTATTTCTCTCACACATCTTAATATTTGACCTTCTACTTCTACCATGAAAGAAAAAAATCCAAATTCTTTCTTAATATCAAATTATAAGGTATGAAACAGGATCACTTCATAAACCTAAGCAAACAGGAGAAAATCACAACAATAAACATTAGAGAAACCTTATCAACCATTAACTATTATCCAAAAGCAACATTATACCAAAAGAACACATATAATTATTATACCAAAAGAACAAATGTAATAAAAAATGATGAATTTGTTAAATAATAAAAGAGAGCACAAAGTTAAAAGAATCTATTATGCAAGTATTTCAATCCTTCACCATTGTATTTGATAAATAACAACCACCTTTAGGTGAGAAAAGTAACATTATGATACTTAAGTCATAATTTAGACTTCTATTGAAATAAAAGCACTAAGTTAGTCTTTTTTTTTTAAATCCTTGAATTAGGTAACTATACAAGTTGATTATAAATATAATTAAGTTGATAGTTTCTTAAGATGGTACGATTAAGATTTCATAAAGTTCAACGCTAAATAAATTATAATCTATTTATGCTTTAAGAACGATTTAGAAACTATAGAAAAAAAATAACATTCACACTTATAAATGTATGGATTATCCTATATTTTAGAAACATTTCCAAAATCATGGATGTGGGAATTGCCAACAATTATTTTTTTTATTCTATGGTTTATGAACAATTTTATATTATTAAGGAAAGAAATAGCACTAGTTAAAAAAATCGTTACCTATTATATATTTTAGGAATAATGCTTTTACGATTAACATATTTTAGGATAGTCTTATAATGGTTGACAAAAAGGAAAAGTTCACAATTCGTTGCCTATTTATATTTTAGTAAAAAATTAAAGGACATTACTTTTAACCAATTGGTTATAGATGTTAATTACTTCAATTAGAAGTTCAATAATATACTTGTGGATAAGTAAATTTACTTCTTATTTTATTATATACACATCACAACGATGAATTTGAACTTAACATATATACCATCAGACAACAAACTGTGCTTTCTTTCTCACCACAAATTCCAAATATATATGTATATGATAGATGACATAGATACATTTATAACTTGAACAAATAAACCCAAAGCCAGACTAAATTTGGAATAAATTATCACCCTTTATTCTTAAAATCAACTTCACCACCTCGAACAAATTATTCCTTTTACATATTAGTGTGTCTATATATGAAAGAAAAAGAAAATTATCATTATCTAAAGAATGAATCACTTCTTTTGTTGTGTAGAATGTTCCTTTTTCAACATTTCAAACAAGCATCCATCATAAACTCCTCGGATTGTTTCCTTCTGTAATAAGCCACTCTTGTCTTTGGCAACTTTGTAAAGGATTTTCCATTCAACCAAGCCACCAATCCTTTGCAATACATGTGAATATTCTTTTATTAGAAAATAATGATAATTAATAGTGAAAATGTTGATCCCATTATAGAAATTAAAAGGCCAATTTATACCTTCCTTTCAAATCTTTGGGTTCTCTATTTGCTTGTAACATCTCCATTAGCTCATCATATGTTAGGGCATTTGGATGAGTATGTGCATGTTTGGTGAAAATCTCTTCAAATTTTGAAGGAACAAACCTAAAAAAAATGGTCATAAATTAACTAATATCAGCAAATTAAAACAACAATATGAAATGTGGAATACTGTGTGAAAATAACTTACTACCTTCCTTCAGTGTCATAGGCTCCAGTGTCACTGCCATGTTTGCCTAATTGGATGTTCTTAATTTCAATTGGGAAAAGTAAAGATGGAAACTTTCCCTAAAACACAATAAACCAAGATAAGTGGTTATTAATAGATTAAGAAAATGTTTTAAGGAGTTTATATTTTTTTTTTAAAATTAGATTGATTATTCAATCAGCCAAGATATTCGTTGCAAGTTTAATGATCGAATCAATATTGAATCAGTAATAATAATTTATCATAATAACTAAAAAACAAATAACATAATATTAAATATTATGATATCATAATTTTATGATATTAAAAACTAAAAAATAATATATATATATATATATATATATATATATATATATATATATATATTAAGATTTAAAATGTAGAAAAATTTAAAATATGTTATTGTACTCAAGTTGAAATTTCAACATTATACACCTATGTTTATTAATAATAAAATATTTATAGATAGAATAAAGGAAATAAAAAATGTTTTACTACTTTTCGGCTTTTAATCGAATTTTTTTCACCTGATTTTGTGATCTAATTTAACATATATTTTTTTTTTGGTCCAACAAGTTTTCATTACTTAGGTATATATAGATTTTTACTCGTGCCCACTTTTACCTCTATTTAACTAGATATTAAAAGCTTCCATAATAACTTCTAATAAACTATTTATTTATGACTATCACTCAAGTGCTAGGAAAAATATTCAAATTAGATTTTGAACCATAAAATTTTATTTAATCCGAAATATCTTTTTTTAAATATTATAATTCTTGGTTTGAACACATATGCCATCATATACCACATTAAGGACAACAACTCTTTATTATTGAAATTATTTGCTCTACTATTTTACACTTATTCTATAGTGAATGGCCGAAAACTTTATCTTGAAAATAATAATAATGGGCGAATTATAATCTTCTAAAATTTAAACATAAATAATAATGGATGTAATGAACAAAATTAGATTGAAATTTATTTTTTAAATACTGAGGTTAAAATAATATAGTTTTTTCCCTATCAAAAACTCAAATAAAAACTACAAGAATTGAGAAAATAAAATATTTTAAGGAATAAAGAGAGGTACTGGACGAGTGGTTTGACTAAGAGCCAAATTGATGAACATAGAAAGTCCAAGAGACGAAAAGATTCCATTTCCAATTTCACGTAAGCCTGCATTTAATCACAAATAAAAAAATATAATAAACTCTGTAAAATTGTTTTTTCATTTTTTTTATGAGTCACACGAATTCTTTTGTAAAAACTTCTTTACAAAAATTATTTTATTTTCATCTTAAAAGTTTAATGGAGAAATTTATCCAATCATTCAATTTACAAAACATTAACTAGTGTCCAAAATTTTAAAATGCAATAATGCTGAAAACTTCTAAAATGAAAATGCTTAGCACAATGACAAAATAATATTTTCTTTTTCCATTGAACATGGGATATATGTAACTAGTTCACATTTATTCGAAAACCAATTAAGTTTTATACAATATTAAATTTATATATAATTATTGTTTTTAAAATTATTTTTAAATAATTAATGCACCGAGATAATAATCTATAGTAGTAGTAAAAAGAGTTAATTACTTTAACTCATATATTTCTTTATCTCAAAATTATTCCAGTTGTTATGTTTGTTTACTTACATAACTGCACGTAATTTTCAACTCTCAGCCTCTTGAAGTTTTATTTAAATAAATTATTCTTTGTTTTAATTTTTAACCAAATAATTAAAAAAATATCGATATTACTCCAGTACTCCTACATAAAAAAGAAAAAGTATTCCAAAAGAATTAGTTAACAAAATAAGAAATAACATTAAACTATATAAGATATGATAAATGAAATGTTAAAGAGTGAAAGCTAAAGATGACTTTAAAGGGAAAGGAAAAGTAACCTTGAAATGTTTCCCATGGATAAATGATACCATCTTGATTCTTGTCAAAGAAAGCAGCATGCTTCTGCAGAACGTTTTCATGAAGTGGGATTGGTTTTTCACCACCTATTTTAAGAATATATATAACATAACATTATATGAACTTTTTATAAAACAATATATAATTTTGGAGTGCCATATATGAGTGATTATTTCTTATAAACTGCTTACTATCTCTATTAATTATAAGATGAGAATATGAAATGGTGGAGAGAAATAATTTTGTGAGTAAGATGACTTGTTAACAAATATTTGATAATTAGGTAAAAAGTAAAAACTTTAAGTTTTAATGGTATGAAAATCAAAGAAATTATTTTATAGGGACTAAAATCAAAGTTGTCTTATTTTATAAAGATTAAAATCATAAATTTTAGGTTTAATAATTTTTTCTTTATTATAATGATTTTTTTTTAAAAAGTTTCTATATTTTGAATGTTTTCAATTCGATATTTAAAAAAATGAGTAATATAATTTTTTCGTCAGATTGATAATGAAGATATTTTTATATGTTACATTTGTTACTTGTATCATGTATCGACACGTCAACTTTAAATGAAGAGATATCTGGTTTCATTGTTCTAATGTTGATACTCTCAATTTAAAAAAAAAATATTTAATTTCAGTATTTTTTTAAATTAGAGACTAAAATAAAAGCATTCATAATAGTGAGAAGAAATTGAAAGAAATTCTAATCAATATGAAAGAAAAAATTATTAAACCTAAATTTTACAACAATAGAAGATAAGCACAAATATAAGAAACAAAATAATTTATTTTAAATTATAGAAAAAAGGACCATTAAAAATGAAGAAAACTATAGAACGCATTCCATAAGAAGAAAAAGTATTAAGTTTATTGCATACCTTTTTGTTTTGTGGTTTCTAAAGAAGGAGAAGAAGCCATTAATAGAATGGTGGATGAGGAAAATTGAAGAAGAGAAGAGATTGATTTATGGTTGGAGAGTAGAAGAAGATGGTTAAGAATTATTGGTTAAGATAGCTAAGTTCATATATATGCTAAAAATGTGGTGTGGGAAGGTTTGGCGTGTAGGAAATGATCACCACCCTTAGACACAACCACTTAGAAAAAGCCATTTAACTAAGAAAAAGCCAATTTATTTTCATGAATTTTAGAAGGGAAAGAAACAATGCTTGGATCTTAAAACACTCATCCTCTCTTGCAGGTAGGAACAAACACATAGTAAAGTGATAAACTAATCACTTCAAATAAACCATAAAATCATTCTAAAAAGAAAAAATTGGTGGAATGATAATAAAAATTTAATAAATCACAAGTTTAACTTTTTTTTTCTTTAAAACAATAAAAATTAATCCAAGATATTTGCTATTTTTTATTTTACATCCAGACCTCACATTTTTATTGTGTTATTTTACTTTATTAAGTTAAAATTTAATTGTTAATATAACTTTTAATGTTTTACTTATTAATATATATTAATTTTAGATTTAATATATTTTTAGTACAAGTTTATTTATTTATTTTTCTTTTATTTGAATTTAAAATATTATTTAAGAGATTTAAATTTAGAATTAAAGTTATTTAAAATTACACAACGGTTATTTGAAAGGAAATAAAATAAATAAATAAATAAAGTATATTGAAAAGTAAAATATGTAAAGAAAATGTCTCAGTATATAGTTTTAAATATAAATAAATTTTTAATTGGTTATTACTAATAAATATGGATGTATATTGTAGAAATTTCAAATATATTTATTTAAAGGATAAAAATTTAAAAATTTATGTTTTATTGTTTAACATTATAAAATTTTGATATTATATTTATATTATTTTTATGTACTTTTATTATTAAAATAAATTTATTTATATCCGCTTGACATCAATTAAAACATTAAATCTTGAAATAGAGACTTAATAAATTTCATGCAGTTTTAAAAATTTACTTCATATTTATCTTCTAACATCAAAGCTAATTATATAAAACTGAAACTAATTAAAAAATGTAATACCTCAAAAATCATCAGACAAAATACAAACTTATTAATTGGATAGGTATAAATACACATATTTATAAACGAAAGAAATAAAAGTAAATTTTTATTTTTCTCGTACATATTTATATTGGTATATAGTGTAGTTATCGCATTTCATAATATAAAGGTAAGTTATCAAAATCAAATTATAATATACAAAACTATAAATAAAAAGTACCAATTTAATTAAGAATTCATAATTAATTCAGTTTTGTTTTCAATCAAACATAGTTATACAAAATTTAAATAACAATCACAATAATCTAACTTCATTTCAATATTGATATATAACAATCATTCTAATTAGATATAAATCTATTTGTAATTTTTGTACTTTGATTTTCTTTTGTTCTAACCTCAAGTCCGTTGAGATACATCGTTAGGGTCATCGTATTCGATATTATCCATTTTGGAGTTTTGAGCTCTGTCGCAATTTTTTCTTAAAAGACGTTCCAAAGGAATAAGGAAGGAAGGTATATATTTAAATCGACCTTGGTCTTGACTCCTAAGCAATGTGAGACTATTAGGTATATCAAAACAAGCACCCCAATTAAGGGCTAAGGGAATGAGGTTTCCAAAGATGGCGTCAATGTTCCGACCTTAAGTTCATTGAGATGACATCATTAGGGTCAATCACTGCATTTAAGGTATTGTCTGTTTTGGAGCTCGAAGCACCATCACGATTTTGTCCTTAAAGAGCCTCAGAGGGTTAAGGGAGGAAGGTGTATTCAAATGGACCTTGGTCTCGACTTCTAAGCGAAGTGGGACTATCAGGTGACCTAGTTCCCTTAGGTCCCGACTCGGAGGCTTGTTCCGGTACACCTAATAGTCCCGCATCGCTTTGAAGTTGAGGCCAAGGTCTATTTAAATACACATTTTTTCCTTAATAATCCGAGATGCCTTTTAAGGACATAACAGTGATGGAGCTCCGAGCTCCAAAGCGAACAATACCTCAAATGTAGTGATTGAACCCATGGACTTGAGGTTCGAATATTGGTGCCATTTGGGGGAACCTGGTTCCCTTAACTCTCAATTGGGGGGCTTGTTCTAGTACACCTAGTAGTCCCACATCACTTAGGAGTCGAGGCCAAGGCCCATTTAAATACACTCTCCTCCCTTAACCCTCTGAGGCCTCTTTTAAAGATAAAAAAATTATGATAGAGTTTCGAGCTCCAAAGCGGACAATACCTAAAATGCAATGATGGTCATAGTGTGTATGAACTTCCTCATGGCTTCTCGCAACCTGATATCTTAATCTATGTGAGTTAGACCATCACTAAAGCTAGAGTATCTATGTTAAACATGAGCTTTTCACAATTAATGTACAATAATAAAACAACTTAACATTATCCTAAATGTATGGCCTCAATTTCATACAATTTTCTTCATTGACATACAATACTTACCATTTAATTCACAACATTCCTTTCGAACCTGAAATACAACACTTAACTACCAAACTATCAAAATTTTAACATTTTTACATGTTCACATATGATCAAGCAATTTCATCAAATAACATCCCTACAAGAAAAATTGAAACTCAGGACTATGTCCTCTCCACATGCAGATCTTCTAGCCGAGGGTACTATTGAAAGTTAAGTTAGTTTCCCTTACCTAAAAAACTTATCTTCAAAACAATTTCCAAACCAAGATGTTACTCCAAGATTATCCAAACATAACCAAAATTTAATATATGGTACAACAAGTTGATAAAATCACTTTTCTTGACTGATCCTACCAATATTGATGATCAAATCATCTATAAAAGATGTAACAAGAAATCTTTAAGGTAAATATGAACTTACTCTGTTTAAAAATTCGATTAGATAGAAATGATGTATGACTCCTCAACTACTGCAGTGTGTGGTTAGATTTTGAAATAGATAAGATATAGAAGGAGAAAGGTTAAAAAAGATAGATTGGGAGAGAGATAGAGAGGATGACTTAGAGAGAGAATGTGAGAAATAGAAAAATAGGGTGTTAATAATACTAAATACTATTATTATTATTAATATTTACCATGTATATTTCTCCATTTTTTTATGATAACAAAACATTAAAAAATAAAAAAGAGTAACTTTTATTGTAATTATTAAAATAAAAATATTATTAAATTTATAAAATATGTGTTTAGTAAAATAATTATAAAATAAATAATTTTTATAATTTTATTATAAATAATTGATTGATAAAATAAAATTAATGATAAAATTTATACACTAAAACAATTATAAAGAAAAATTTTCTTTAATAAATATAAATTATTATTATTACTACTAGATATTATGTTATAATATTTATTTTGCTCTTTTTTCCTTCTATGTTATCTGTTCAATTAAATACCATCTTCAAGTGTATTTTTGCAATGTCATTTGTTGTAATCCATGATCATTACAAATAGAAAACAAAACATGAAATACAAAGGAAATAGAATAAGTTAGCAATTCAAAACTTCTTCAATAATCATCATCAATAACACAATATTTGCATACAAATTTTCTTACTTTATTTTCTAACAAACACATAGAGACACATACATCACTAACACACTTTATAATTTTTCATTCACAATATAAACATGCAAATTCTGGAAAACTCATACATTGAATACACCTAAAGGTGTGCATTTGTCATACAACTTCAAACTGTGAATCCACACAACCCCAATCAATAAATCAACAATATTATATGACAAGGTTAATTCACCTGAATCTTTTTTTACCACTTATATTTTAAGTTGTAGTCACTCAGTCTGAACCTCATGCGATTCTCATCATCCAGTAATATTTATCTATTTGATTCTCATTACTAATAGAGTTAGGATACCTCCTTATTAAGCATATCCTTAGACAATACACAACCTACACAATCTCAACACTTGTATGTCCTTTCCTGAAGATACTATGTCTCAATCACCATTCCACACATTTCAACTAATATCATTTATCTACCTTTCATTCATACATTCATTCACTTTTTCAATTTCAAGTTCAAATATCTGAAACACTTCATAATCTTCAATACCTTGAGTGAGAATATTCTAGCTTGAGCGAAAATTTTCTCGCCTGAGTGAAAATAGACCTAAGAGGAGGTTAAGTTCTAATACTATTTTTGCTTGAGCGAAAATGAACCTGAGAGGAGGTTCCCATTTTCGCTTGAGCGAGAATCTCGCCACTTGAAGGAAGATAGCATAAGAAAGTTTTTACAAAAACTAACTGCCTTTCTGATTTTTAAAATTCATTCACTACTTCAGGTTATCATTTTAATATCAAACTATCAACAAGTTCAAAGGAATTCTGTTCATATCAAAACCAATCAAGTAAGAAACCAAATTGGAAATTTCTACTACCTACTTAATTTTTTATTAAAGTCTACATCATAACCATTTCAATTTGAGGTAATTCATCTTCTACAATTGAGTAATCACTGGCAAGACTTCATTCTCATCAAAGTTCGTAGATGATTTACCAAATTATCAATCACCTATAGCTACAGTTTAAAACATGTTCAAAACTTTTCTATTCATTTTGATTAACTTACATAGAAATACCATACCAAAAAATTGCTAGATTAATATCTAAAGCAAGCTAAATCAAGTAATCAAATAATTTCAAACTCATTTCAAGAACCATTTCAGATCTACAACAAACTTGAACATTGATGACGAAGTCACCTCCACATTATGCCTCCTAAGGGTTCTATTTGAAGACCAAACTAACATATACAAGGCATGTAAGCCAACTCTCCTTACCTGTCTTAGAAATAAAACACTTCAAAAGAACTACAAAGCTAAAATAACAAGGATAACCTAACCTTCATAAAGTTCTGTCAACGATCAGCCTGCACCACTAAGACATTGAACCAATAGAGATTCATATTGATGCCTTAAATGCTACATGCAAGCATCATTTCTAAAATAGCTAGGAAGACTTGAAAAATGACTAAAAAAATAAGTAGAGAATAAACTTATTCAATTCAAAATTTTGATCGGACAGTCTTACTCTAATTGCTGACACAAGTCTAGAGGTAATATCTGATCATCAGTATGATAAGGAACGAAGTCAAAAACTTAAAGAGAATATATAAAAACTAAAGAAATTATTCTTTTTATAGAAATGATGATTTAATTAAAATAAAACCTGAATATTATACTTTTTCTATTTATATACTTTTCAGTTTAATATTATAATATTCAGGTGTCCTTTTTACCTTTATCACTTTTATTCTAGGTACTTACATTTTTCACATTTAATTGCACTTCTTTCTCGTTAAATTTAAAAGAATCAATTTTTTTGTATTATTATCTTATTTGAAAAATAAGAAAAGTTAATGTAGTTGTTACATGTTAGTATAAAAAGTGTACAAATAAACATATAACTTTACTCGTAAAAAAAGTATAATTTTAATGATCAAATATAAAATATATATGATTAATTACTAATATATTTAGCTAATAACAATATAATTAAAATAACTACTTAAAATCAAATAAACAAAAACTAATATTAATATCTAAATTTTTTAAAAATAATACCAAAATAAATAAATTAGAGGAATTTTCTTTGTCTTTTGTAGGTCGTTTTAATAAGTTCGGTGTTTTAAATTTAGATTAAACTAAAACATGCATGTTAAGAAAAATACACTAGGGAAAATTTATTTTAAATTAAAAAAGTACTTATTTTAATTTATTAGAAATTAATTAAATATTTAATTTGTGATGTTTGTTCTAATCATTTAGGGACAATATACTCTTCAAGTGAGAAACTCAAATACTTATGAATAATAGTTCGAATAAGAAGATAATCCTAATAAGTAAGAGTTTGGTTGTTTAAGTGTTATGAATAAGTAAGAGTTTGGTTGTTTAAGTATTATGAATAAGTAAGAGTTTGATTGTTTTAGTGGTATGATGCGCTTAAATAATAACATACGAATGTTCACGTGTTAATTCAAAGTTTGAGAGATAAAAAGGTTGATACAATTCTTTCTTTATTTTATTTAAGTGACCAACTATGATTACTAAAACTTTTCTATCATTGCTTTGCTTGAAATAAACATTCTATGTGAATGTTTAGTGAATTATGGAGTTAAATTGAGATTTATGAGGAACCATACTTAGAAGATTTGGTGTTAAATCATATGTGGATGATTTTATATAAAGATCACATGTGATTGATGTTAAATCATAGGCCAGAGATTTATGTTAATGGAGTATTATTAGAGAAGTAAAATTATGTTTTAATATAATGCAAATATTGAGTTACTTTAACCAATCATTTTGGTGAAGGTATAAGGTAGCAAGGAACAAATGAAAATTTATATTAATTCTATGAGTTTAAGAAAAATTTCAAGTCTTGTAAAGATTTTCAAAAGCAACCTTGTGGAGATCTAGTTGTCACTTAGGATGAGAGTGAAATTTCACTTTGATAAACACACATGTCACAATAGAAAAAAGTGTTATTCAATACTGATAATAGCAGCATAACCTTCCGAAAGTTTCTAATTATTTACATGAATTGTGTTAAATATTATATTATTCTTTGTGAAAAATAAGTAGAATGTACAAGAAGAAAATGTTAAATTATGTATTAATATTTAACCGCTCGTGTTTAGCCTAATTCGAGATGACTTAGGCCTAAATAATGTTAACCTGAACTAAATTAGTTTTAACCTAACTCAAGATGACTTAGACCTAAATTAAGCTAATCTGAACTTAATTGGTTTCAATCTGACCTGAATTTGACGTTACCTATACCTTTATCAACTAACTTCATTATGATTCCCTTCAAAAATTGCTATAGTTCAAGAAAAAGTGTTGATTCAATTTGATGAGAGAACCAACAAATTCTATCTAATAATTGTATATCATCCTATAACTAACTTATACTATTATACACTATCATTATGAGAAGAGTGTTAATTTCAATAAACTTATACGCATACTTTTTTTTACTCAAATATTACACTTCAGTTTTTTTTTCCTTTTCCAATTATACATAATTGATATTTCATATTTAGAATATTTGAGAAGTTGAATTTTGAACATGAATTGATGTAAACGAGTTGAAACATCAACCCGAATTTAATTTTATGCCAATCAAATTCTCAGTCCAGTTATATTTTTCTTTTATCTTTTTATTTAAAAAATAAAGGGAACAAATTAGAAAGATAATAAAGTCAAAAATATTAGTTTAGAAAATAATTAAAAAATAAACATTTTGAATAAAAGTGTAAAAATATATATTCTTTTAAAAATTAAAGTTTAAAAAGGTAATTATATTGAGTAATAATATTTTAGTAGAAAAATATAATAAAGAATAATACTTTAGAAAAGTAAATTTAATAATAAAATTTATTTAGAAACTATTATAATGCAAAAAAAATGGTAATATATAATTGTTGGAGGATTAATTTTATCAGAAAATTAAATGTTTTGAGAACTAATTATGTAATTTTATATTGAATTAAAAAATTAATATTAATAGGTGTTTATTTATAAATAAGATTCGGACTAAGAAAATGTAAAAGTTCTAAAAAAAATATAAATAATTTGTTAAAACTTTAATTTAAAAAAATTAAACACCACTAATAAATGAAATAATTCATTAAATAATTAAGTAAATATTATTTGCATTACATAATTATTTTTTTTAAGATATGACAATATGGATAAAGAGAATTAGTGTGTAATAAATAGGTGAACTAACTCTAATAGATATAGTGGACCTTACTTAGAAGTGACATGACTTTGCTAACATAAATCTAACCTAACTTGATCTGACATGATTCATCTTAGCCTAATCTAATTTGTCTGAAATTGCACTCAGGCTGACCTATACTTAGTCCAACACAACATTTCTTAACCCTCATTCAGTGCAAAACTAACTTGAACCTAATTTATCTAAGTCTCACCTTGATTTATGTATAACTTGAGATGGTGTCATTATTGATTAATTTAACTTAAGTCTAATCTAACTTTGTCTATATTAAATTTAAATTTAGATTGAGTAAATATTTTTTATGTTATAAAATTTTTCTTTTAAATTTTTTTTTTATTTTTAAATAAAATTTTTTACTTTAAAAAATAATCTACAAATTGGCTCTAGTCCATAAGATTTTTATTGACATTTTAATCCTATGAACTTTTTCTTGCTAAACTTTTTGGTTATATGAACTTTTTTTTTACTTGGACCATTGTGGTTGGTTGGTCTAAATATGTATAATTACAATAATTAAATATAATAATATTTTTATATTAAAATAATTATTTTTATATGAAATATTTTTTATTACATTCTTATATAATATAGTAAATAATAGATAACATAGGATACTTTTCAAAATTGACGATAATAAAAGGTTAATCTAAACAGATCATACATATTTAGCATTCTACATTGTTATTGTTATGTTAGTATTAGTCCATATAATATATCATTTTTCTTTCTAAAAGTTATTTTTTATATTTAAAAATAAAATATAATATAAGTTAGTGTTTTCATGAGATATAAATGATGATTTGAAATTAATTTTAAAATATTTCAAGGAATTTGAATACTACTTTCAAAATTATCAGAATTTACTTTTTCAAAATATGTTGAAAAAAATGTTTAATTTTGTTTCAAAATTCACAACCTTCAACTTAAAAAACATATTTTCTTATTTTATAAATATAATATATTTTCCCATTTAATTTATAAATATAATATATTTTCTCATTTAATTTATAAATATAGTATATTTTCCTATTTAATCCAGGCTATCAATTACATATTGGTTTGAAAGATTGAGGTTGATAAAGAAAATAACACTTACAAATTTAAATGAAAAAAAAAGTTGGACGGAATTTTCTTTTTCTCCAATAGAAATTTTCAATCTTAAAGACTTTTATAAAATCATCTTCTAAAATATAAAAATAAATAAAAGTTTAAAACCTATTTAAATTCATATGCAACTAACTAGATCCTATCTTATTACTATTATTAAACGTTAAAAGAAATAGCAATTAATAATTAATTTTCTATCATTATTATATATTTATATATATATATATATATATATATATATATATATATATATATA
>Ga0209489_105951_pt1 | contig 20279 bp, 5 predicted proteins | sample SiratrowhiteBW_FD_187527 | JGI IMG/M metagenome (GOLD analysis project Ga0209489, IMG submission 187527) | Root nodule microbial communities of legume samples collected from California, USA - Siratro white BW (SPAdes) (version 2) | ecosystem: Host-associated > Plants > Roots > Nodule | place: USA...
TGTGTGTATATATATATATTTTTTTATATATATATATATATATATATATATATATATATATATATATATTTATAACGAATTTAATTTGAAATGCAGTGATATTGGCAAGGATACTGTTGTAATCGCAGATAAGATAACCATGTAGATAACTCTATTGATTTGGTAATAGTCATCTTAAAATTAATTTTAATGATACTGTAGATTTTTTACGGGTGAAAATCCGACTCGTGTTGTTTTAGTTTATTTGGATTTATGTTTGGTTTTCTTGAGAGCCTCTAAGGTTGGATTATGTTGATTTGATGATGACTATTGTAAAATATGAGAGTTTTAGCCATTGTCTGATATTTGCAGGAAATGTATATAGATCGGGGAGGGATATATCAGTTCAAACAGGGGGTGTATCTGTTGCACAGGACCCCTTTTCAAGATGGCAGCACAAGATGTGTTTGCCGTTGGAAGAGAGAATTTGGAAAACAATGCGAAAGTCTCACAACCAAGGGGAGCATTGTTCTCTTGTATCTCGGCAGTCCAGTCTGCGGTTAAACTTTAAACTACGGGCTGGCGGAAGAAATGGTTGTTCCTTTGTTTCCTCTTCTCCTTATGGCAGTAACAATGTTGAACAAAGGGAGGTGTATGGTCTGGGTTTGAACAGAAGAAAGCATGCACAACCTGAGGTTGCCAAAGCAAATAAATTCCGTGTTAGTTACAAGGCTGAGGAATTTAACATTTCAGAAACAAATATAGATTCACTGCAATCAACTGAAGGGACTGGGGAAGCCATTCTTCTGGAAGGAAATCTGCAGCAAGTATCACCTTGGTGGCAGCAGTTTCCTAAACGCTGGGTTATTGTACTGCTGTGTTTTTCAGCTTTTTTGCTGTGTAACATGGATCGTGTGAGTAACTTTTTGCGGTGTTTATACTATAAATTATGATCTAGTTTATATATTCATGTTTTCCATGTCTTATTCCGATTTGTTTATTCGGTCGGTCATATTCAATTGATTGTCAATGAAGGGTTTCACTAGAATAAATAAAAATATCTTAATTTATCCTGTAGGATTAGTTTTCCTATTTCTCTTTATCTCTTAAGATTGGTTACCATATTTCCATACGTTATCATTTGTTTCCACTATAAGTTAAGATTATGACTAATATAAATAAGGGCTAGTGCTCTAGGTTTTATGAACATGTCAGACAAATCAATATTGTCTAACACTTAGCTCATCACTAATCCTAGTAGTACCTTAGTTTGTTTCTTTTTACTTCCCATAAACTAAAAATAGAAAATATCATATGATCTTTTGTAGCCGCAGATGTTGGCTGCTTTAAAAAAATGTTCGTAGAAATTGAGTTGCTGTTTTCAAAACTCCAGCATTGTTTTGCAGGAGTTATTTATTTATTTATTTAATTTGGTAAACTGCTTTCTAGAAATTACTATTAAGCTTTTTCCTCCCATGATGCCAATTGTTTACCTTAAATTTGATTTCCATACTTTTTCTAACAAAATGTTACTGATGTTCCTTAATTATTATATACATTACGTTTTCATTATATTTTATAGGTAAATATGAGCATAGCAATACTACCGATGTCTCAAGAATTCAACTGGAACAGTGCAACAGTTGGCCTAATTCAGTCTTCTTTTTTCTGGGGTTATCTGCTTACTCAGGTGTGACTGATATATGAAAAACATGTTAGCATAACAAGAAATTCCTTCATACACTAATCTTCAAGTACGCATTTAAACACCACTGCTGGTTGAACATGCCATAACATATACTGTTCTAAATAGTGTATGTTAGCAATCTAGCATGTTCTGATCTTCAAACTGTCTCTTCATTACATCGGGTGTGCATAAAAGATTCTAGTTGCATTCCTTTCTTATTGACTGAATTCCTTTCTTGTTTTAGATTGTTGGTGGAATATGGGCAGACAAAATTGGTGGGAAGCTAGTACTAGGTTTTGGAGTTGTCTGGTGGTCAATTGCAACAGTTTTAACTCCTATTGCTGCAAAACTTGGGTTGCCATTTCTTCTTATTATGCGTGCCTTTATGGGAATTGGCGAGGTTGGTCTATTCTATAGTCATACTATTATTTCATCATCTATTTGGTGTCTTTATCATATGGTCACTTGTTACACAAAAAAAGCTGCCAGTTTTTACTAGGAACTTCAAGTAATCAAGTATTAAAAAATGCTTCTATTATCCTATCCATTAAGCAAGAAGAAAAGCCTGAAAAATAATCTGACATCATAGTTAGTTCCATACCTCTCCCCTCCCACGTGTCACCCCAAGCAGACTCCAAAAGTGATGTAGAAAGGTGCATATTTGAGATAAGATATTTCGCCTTCGTTATATTTGCTTTGGTCAATGATACAGTCAAATGAAATATATTTTCTTGTCGGGCGGTCAAGTCCTTGCCTAGAGATGATTATACCCCTCCAATTTGCCAACAAATTATGCTGATTTTTTTTTTTTCAGGGTGTCGCGATGCCCGCAATGAATAATATACTTTCGAAATGGATTCCAGTATCAGAGAGAAGCAGGTCACTTGCGCTAGTATATAGTGGAATGTACCTTGGTTCTGTCACAGGCTTGGCATTCTCACCTGTGCTAATCCAGAAATTTGGGTGGCCATCGGTGTTTTACTCATTTGGATCCCTTGGAAGTGTCTGGTTTGTTTTATGGTTGAGTAAAGTAAGCCATCTTTTGCATAAATTCAGTGGAATCTGCTTTATATATCTGTTCCTGATTGTAAAAATGTTGATAGGAGGCCTTTCTACTTTTCCAACCTGCGGAGCATATTTTCATGTTTTGTGTTGTGATAATTTTTTAAGGGACTGTCTCATGAAGTGTTGCATAACTTGACTTCATTGTTATGATTCTGCAAGAAATAATCAATTAGTGTTGCATTGACTTGATAAATGAATAATTTAGTTTTCTCGCACAATATCTTGAGAATTTTATGTTATAGCAACTCCTTAGCTTTGACCATAACATTTATAAATTATAAATGTGAGGGAACTTTGTAATTCCTCATGAAAAACTTGATTCTAATATCTTTTCCCTTCTGGTGGGGCCCTTTCCAGGCATACAGCTCACCAAAAGAAGACCCAGATCTTGGGGCAGAAGAGAAGAAGCTCATACTTGGCGGCAATGTATCAAAAGAACCTGTATCAGTTATTCCTTGGAAATTGATTTTATCAAAGGCACCTGTATGGGCTTTAATAATCTCTCACTTCTGCCACAATTGGGGGACATTTATTCTATTAACCTGGATGCCTACGTACTACAATCAGGTGCTTACTGTTTATTATAAGTTTTTTTTTTTTTTCAGAATTCATAATTGCCTTCCAGCATTTTAGAATGTACATGTCCTTGACAAATACTGTATAATATTCCAAATCTTTGTGAGCTAGCGTGGGATCACAGTGCTTATACCCATATTTACTAATTGGAGTTTTTTACATGTAGATCTATTTTACATCATATAATTTTTTCACAAATGGATGTGGGGGATACCCATCAAAACTGTCCACATAATGCTGGTCTTGTTTACATGAAACTTTTAGGATTTGTACATTACCTTGTCCCATAGTTTTATAAAGTTGTTCTTTAATAATTGGCTTCTTGGTTGTGTTTAAAGATAAAAATGTTTGTAATTTGGAACTTCTTGATGTTAAAGTCCGTTATTTACATGCAATTAAGTTAAACTCAAGTCTTGTACAGACAACTATTTTTATTTCTTGGTAATTACTATAAAGGTAAGTGCTGGTATTATCAGATTACATCTGAAATGTGATTGTCGTACTGATCTATGGCTTGAATGTTAGGTGATATGATGAAAAATAACTGATAAAGAAAAAATTGCATGAAATGTTTTGTCCATTTAATGAATTTGCTAATAGTTCATTCTCTCAGGTTCTGAAGTTCAATCTCACTGAATCTGGGCTATTATGTGTCCTGCCATGGTTAACCATGGCTATTTTCGCAAATATAGGAGGCTGGATTGCTGATACACTTGTGAGCAAAGGCCTTTCCATAACATCGGTTCGAAAGGTAAGCAGCTCTTAATAAAGCTAATCTTTATTAATTAAATAAATTGTTCTTGATGAAATTTTTAAATCAAATAACAGTACCGGAGCATTCACTGCAGTCCCAGTATAAACAAAATTTTATTGTGAAAATTTTCAAGTACTTGTCCAGGATAATAAATAATGCTCTGATTAAAACTTTTAAGTAAAGAAATTGGGACCTGGACTGATTCATTTTCCTTTTTGACCTTTAAAATAATTTCGCTTTTAAAAATTTCCTCTTTTGACAGATTATGCAATCAATCGGGTTTCTAGGTCCTGCATTTTTTCTTACACAGCTAAGCCATGTGAGAACACCCGCCATGGCAGTGCTTTGCATGGCTTGCAGTCAGGTTTGAGCTAGATTGATATATATCTTTCCTAATTTTAGATCCTTCTGTTTTTAAATTAACTTTTATGCTCTGTTTAAGTTTCATTTCTGATTATAAACCATATATGCCTTAAGAGCATGTCCGACAGTTTTGAATGTATGTATGCAAAGTTGCCTAATATTAAAATAATTTATTTCTTTACAGGGATCTGATGCATTCTCACAGTCTGGCCTATATTCCAATCATCAAGACATTGGACCACGCTATGCTGTGAGTTACTACTATTTTAGTTTTTATGTACCAAGATCAGCAAACTGTCAAATATAGCTTAATAGTGTTTGGACTTTTCATACATTTTTTATATAATAAAAGAGATCAGCAAACCAGCAATAAACTGGTTGATCATTACAGACCAAAGACTAACTGTATTCGTTGATTGAGAGTTGTATTTGGTGGTGCACATATTGTGAGCTGAAGCTCTAAAGTTTTTTTATTCTAATTAGCAGAACTGATGCTAAAACTGTTCTACTTGAAGTACCAGGAAAAAAATGTCAAATCACTTCAACAATCTGTGAGCTTTATTTTTTATTTTTTTCACGACTAAGAAGTCATTCATGAGTACTGTTAAGTTACTGATCGTCAGTACCCTGTACAAGTACCTTGTCAATATATTTTATCTATTCATTTTGATATGCTTTCTGTTATAATGGTTTCTACTCGTCTAGATGTTTCATTTAATATTATTCCATAAGAATGTTAACTATTTGAAATTTCAGGGAGTATTGCTGGGACTATCAAATACTGCAGGAGTGCTAGCTGGTGTCTTTGGTACAGCTGCAACTGGATACATACTCCAAAGAGGTAAAAATACTACACTTGCATTCTAAAGTCTAAGCCATTTTTTGTGATTATTCACTTATATGCTATCTGTAGGTTCTTGGGATGATGTATTTAAGGTTGCTGTTGTATTGTACATAATTGGCACATTGGTCTGGAATATCTTTTCAACTGGAGAGAAAGTTCTTGACTGAAGAATGTGATCTCAATGAAGGAGGAGGCTATATAAACAATTGAGTTTAAAAGAAAAAACAAAGATGGAGCAAAATTAAAGACTAAATTTGTCAAGCACTTGGAAGAGTAAAGGAAACCTGCAGAAATGAAAGAGAGCTACAATCACAATTTTCGATCAAATAGAGGGACTTTTATATTTTCTCTTGAAATCTTGGATTAACTTGGCACCTTTTGCAAATGCCATGTACCATGATCTAAATGCTTTCTGTATAGAAGATAGTGGATATTTCCACTTCTATAATTTAAGCATACTTATTAAAAGGCCTATATGATCAACTCTGCTTCATCATACTGGACTGAGAAGATTGGTCGTAATATTCTTTCTGATTCAATGTCCTTGACAAAACACATTACTTATATTGTCGATTCAATTCATACATTTTAACTTTCATTGTCAAGCAAGAATCTAAGGATCTTAGAAACAGAATCTAAAATTACAGATGAAAATATTCATACACAAGATATACAGATGGATTACAGAGTTGAATTTCAGTTTTAAGCTTATCACTGAAACATCATCCAGAATATATTATAAGCATACAACCAGGAGCAACATTACAGACAGGGCAGTAAAAACCCAATCATTTATACTTTCATAAAACTAAAGGCATTCTTTTATGAACATCCACATTGAACATTGTAAAATGTGAGTTTATATCTCACTACCAGTAAAATCAAATAGAAACATCAAAACAACAAGAAATAAAGAATACGGTGAATATTTGCAAGGATTCTACAAGGAAGATGGACTGAGTAAGCAATCATCCATCCCACAACCCTAGAAAAAGAATCCATCCACAATTACCATATGAATTACCATATGAATGATAAATACTTGAATATACCCTTTTTTTGGAAAAGTAGATTATGTTCTCTTCCTCTATAATCTAAAGCCCCAGTGTCTGAATTTGACTCCACATGCCAAAGCCTCCATCAAGTGAAACACCGAATTAACTTTCATTACTTCTAAAATCAGCATCTCCCTCCTTTTCTTTTTGTATATTTATAATGACCCCTCTCAAGTCCCTCTCATGCACATTCACCTTGAGTCCATTTTTCATGAACAAAGTGAGCGACATCTTTTGCTCCACCTGGTGGCCAGGCACCAGCACAAGGCGGTGTCGGAGCAGCACTGCAGCAGCAATGGACTTCATCTGAAGATAAGCCAAATCCTTACCTAAACATATCCTTGGACCAGCATTGAACGCAACAAACTTGAAAGAGTCATGCATGATGAACTTCGTCCCATCCAATGACAACCACCTCTCAGGTCTAAACTCCATGCAATCCTCACCCCACGTGGACTTCATCCTCCCTGCTGAATAAATCGAATACGTCACGGACGACCCTGCCGGCACAAAAGTTCCATCCGGCAGAAGATCATCGGCCACCACATGCTTTGAGTCCTCTGGCACAGAAGGGTACAACCTCAGTGTCTCAGACAACGCAGCCTTCAGATAAACCAAACGATCAACCTCCTCAAAGGCCAATGGCTCATCCAACCACTGTGTCATGTCATCACCACGTGTCTCCATCAAGACTGTACAAATTTCACGTAGAATCTTCTCCTCCACCTTGGGATTCTGCATCACCAACCAGAAAAACCAGCACAGAGCCACCGATGACGTGTCACGTCCAGCTAGGATAAAGTTCAAGGCCACCTGTTGTAGAAACTTGTCGGTGTAGGATTCTTTCTTCTTCATAAACCTAGTCAACAAGTCATCATGAAGAGGCCCATCTTTCTGCTGATTCAGCAGTTCCACCTTACGTTTCTCAATAACATTTGACAAATGGTCCTCCACATGGACAAGGCTTCGGCTCAAGCTCACTTCCATTCCAAGCCTCAGCCATTTCTTCACTTTCCACAACACCTCAGGCAAGATGAACCTTTGAAGTGAGGCTTCGGTGGCTCGGTCAAAAGACGTTGCAAAACGGTTATCGGGTAACCCTGACACACATGTTTGTGGGTCTCTCCCAAAAGCTAACCCACAAATATTGTCAAAAGTGAGACGCAGCATTAGGTCTTGTAGATCAATGGGTTCAGCTTGATCTTGAGCTTTCTTTAGGATCAAGCAGAGGCGGCTGATTGCTCCGCTCACCCACCGAGCCATGGCTTGACGCAATGTCCTGGTGGTGAATTCCAGGGCTGCTGTCTTGCGCTGAAACAGCCATGTGTCGCCGTCAGAGTTAAAGATCCCATCACCCAGAAGATCATGAAAGACAGCATGCCACGTGGGGCCTTTGGGGTAATTGTCGAAGCGGGTCTTCAGTATGTGTTCCAAGTTCCTGGGGTCGCAGGTTACGGTGACAAGACCTTGCTTTTTGGCGAGGAAGGGGATTGCACAGATGCAAGTCTGGTACGTGCCGCCACACGCGCGTAGGTTGTCGCAGATCCAGTCATGCATGCGGTCGCAGTTGTCTATGAGGCCCGGGAGACTGCCCAATAAGGCCCAGACACGTGGACCCTTCAGGGACCGTGAGATGAAAGTGAACCATATCAAGTAAGCTGTGATCGCCGTTAAAAACAATAGAGCGGTGGAAGTTTCCATTTTGCAGAAACCAAACAACCCAAGAAAGAATAATCAAAATGCCCAGAAGCAGCTACAGCTAAAAAAGAAGAAACTGGATGATGGGGTGGCTAGAAAATGAGTAAAAAAAGTAACTTTCAGTAGAGGGTATGATGAATTAGGAGCATTTTGATGGAAAGGCTTGGGTATGAGGTTGCTGCAAGAGAGTAGTGACTGGGAGAGGAAAATGGAGGAGTGAAAGAAAGTGAAAGAGGTTGTGTTTATGTAAGGGGAAAGAATGAGTGTAGTACAATGAGGTAGAGAGTGTAATGGTGGAGAGAGATTTATAGGTGAAGTTGTTTAGTGAAGAGTTATTATGGCCAGACTGGTTTTTTGACATTGCACCACCCTCTTCTCTCTCTTACTAAACCTGTGAGATGCACCATTATAAATGCTCTCCCAGGGGTTGTTGAAGCTTTTAAAGTTGGAGACACCCACCTGTCCCTCTCTCACTCTAGAATAAGAAACCACACACACTAGAGCTTCTTCTCCCTATCTCTCTCTTGGAGGGATTGCAGCAGGGTGTTCAAGTGAGGCAGGCAATAAAGGAAGGGAAATAAATGAGGTTGGTTGAGGAACATGGATAGAAGGAGGGGGAGCCAGGGAAAATCATCAAACACAGGGAAAAAAAGTGTTTTTGGTTCACAACTCATCACCCTTTTCAGTAAATGGAGCTGTTTTTTACAAACCAAGGTGCTAGCTAGCTCATCAACTATATACTAGTATCAGAATTATGCACTACTTGTTGTGAGGGCAAAAAAGAGTGTTGCCAAGTAGGGTTTGGTTATGGTTTTGGTGAGCAACCTACCAACAATTTATAGCATTTATGTTGGGTGAACTGTCTTCTTATTATCCCTGATCATCCAATTCTCTGCAAAATAATTCAGTAAAAAAGAAATACTTATGAATGAAAAGCTAACAAAGCATGCAAAAGCAACAGTAATCACATCATAGACAATTCTAGGATTCATCAGAGTAGCAGCGTTGACCTACCTCCTCATTTATGTTCCAATTTGAACAATAATAATTATTATTATGCACATGACTGAACTTTTTCGAAACAAAAGTCAAACTACCTTGGCAGAATATTGAATAACACAAACCGTTTGAGTTGAGATCTCCAAGGTCTTCTTCACCGTGAATTGCTTTTTCTCTTTTGCTTTATTTTCACACTCAGAAATGGATCATACTCACACTCCATGACAGATGTAGGTGAGAGCACGAGAAAGAAAACAAGGGTAGCCCAACTTAGATTCTATGTTAGTAAGTACTATAATCTATAGAGAGTAAGACTTATAAGCAAAGTTTGTTTATAATTATTATTACCATTTATTGTTGTTAATTTGAGAAATCTTTTGGAGCATGCAAAATTATTATTGGTTGTACTGTCAGATCAATTATTATAGCTTTCTTAATCTGAGTATATGAACTTTAGAATAATTAAAAATGGTAGAATGGACTGCAAAATGTGTAATAAGTACGAACTGCAGAATTAGTCTCAAAATCCACTCTTTGAGCAATGAAATGAGTGAGTTACTCAGAATTGAATCTCTATATTATAATTAAATAATATACCTAGATTGCATAGGTTGTTTTTAGTGCCATATTTAATCTGGATTGAACTTGTACCCTAATTATGTATAGTGTAAAAGTTTCTATTAAAAATATTCAGTTGATGAGATTTTAATTCTAGCTAAAAAAACTACTTAAGATACATATAAATCATCCAAGTTTTGTTCATAAGCTTCAGCAGTGCACATGTTGATCCATATTTTGCTATAGCTCATAATAATAGATGAAGTTTAAGTAGTTAAAAATGGGAATTTGTCAAACGCGGAAAGAAGGGTACAGAAATTGATGGATTGAGTAAAACGTAAAAGGTTTGAACTTTGAAGAGATATCTGACCTCAGGAATCCAAGAAAGTCAATAGAGTAATAAGGGAAATGACAGGGACACCTCTGCTAAGAAATTAATACATTTCAGGAAGTGACGATGAAGATGCTTATCAAATTAGAAAAGCTTTTTATTTTTAAATTTAAAAAATTATGAAATCATATATATATATATATATATATATATATATATATATATATATATATTGGAAAAAAAAAAGAAAAAACTTCACAATAAAGTGCATTAATTAATTTGATTTGGCACTTAAAACTCACTTATATTTTGTGATGAAAAGGGTTTGATTCTTAACTCTTTCAGAAGAGATTAATCATTGTATTTGGCTGAGGTGGTACTTCTTGATAATAAAAGATATTTGATTGAGAGATGTTTCATTTTAAATGCATAGATAAAAAATAAATTAAATTTGAAAGATATAATCAATGTATATGCACTAAAAATGTAGCTGATAAAAGATTAAAAAAATGAGTGAAAGTATAAAATTAGTAATTCATGTTCAGTTAAAAGGAAAATATAGAGAAAATATTATTATATTAAATTACTAGTATTTTATTATTTTGCATTATAAATATTTATTGTTTTTAGGAGAGATAGGAAAAAACTACATTAAAAGAACACAAAATGTACTAAATATATATAGCTAGATATCATAAGGATTAACAAATATAATAACACTTAAAAATTAATTTTGTAAGCATGCACAGTCATGCACATGTCATAACATACTCCATATACTCAATATTTTCAATATATATGTAACCCACCTTTAAACATAATGTACATATTTAGATATTTTTAATATGTTATATATATATATATATATATATATATATATATATATATATATATATATATATATATTTTACCAGTGATTTCAAATTTCTTTTCAAAAAACTATTTAAGGACATTTGTTTGAAAAAATATTAAAGTTTAATAAGTAATTTCACATGGTACATGAGTGATAGTAAAGAGAAAAACTAGTTATTATGGTTAAATTTTTATATTATTGTTTAAAATTTTCAGTCAATAATTAAAAATTACTATAATATAATTTTTGAAGTAGTAATTACAAAAAAATAAATAATTTGGATTCAATTTGTGTAATCATTTTTTTAACCCTATATAGTTTATTTTGGCTTTCAATTTTATTCTATTTTGAAGAGGTAACAGATGTTATTATATGACCTTAACTTACTTCTTTAGAACATTAGAGTCATCCATAAACATGCATAAAAGTATAAGTTTTAATACATTATATGTTATTTTTTTATAGATTAAAAAGTATAAATTTAACATATAATTTAGGATTTTTTTTATAATTTTAACCTATTTTCCGAATATGAAAATGACAAGCATGATTATTTTACCATGTAAAACCTGTTAAAATTGTTGTAAAATAAAATAAAATCTTATCCAGTAAGATTTGCATGTTTGAATTTTTTTTTTTAATTTTTATTCTAAAAATTTCATCATGATATGTGATTGAGTTCGAATTGTAGTATTTTTTTAACCAAAAAATAAGTCAAATATATATAGAGATATTTCTGATTAAAATTGTTCATTCACTTTCCAAACATTTGTGCATTTTTACGTATATGGAAATTGGTAATTAAATAATCATGCCTACATCCTTTCTTCATCTTCTTTCTTTTTTTGACACTTCTCTCTATTGTATCCACATCTTAGTGACACTATTTCTCACCAATAATTTATTGTCACAATATTCTCTCAAACAAAATCTACCACTAATGTCATCCTTTAAAAGGAAGTTTTGAAAGGCATATAGAATGAATTTGACTTTATTCACATCAATTGGTTGTTAGAACTTTATTGTTATATGCTTTAGAAAGTATATCTTAACAACTTGATTGGTAATATAATTACCAATTAAGGGAAAAATCAATTGAAATACTTAAAGTGGCTATACATAAAGTACTTTGATAATGCATGATGAATTTTATTACCAAATTTTTCTAATTTTCAAACTAGTTATAACCTTATAGTAGTATGTATGAAATAAATAAATAGATGTAACCAAAATCTGTTGGATATAGACAACACAAAAATTGAATATTTGATAGAGTTTTAAAGTTGGGTAGGTTAGTAGGTGGAAACTTGATGAATCATGTAGTTGGGGCAGTTGTTATTTCTCCTAATCACTTCTTGCTAACCATAGAACCAAACTCCTTTTCTTTTTTAGACAATTACTTTCATCAATTTAACACTTTCATTATACCCCATACATGTCATATAATATTAATTGTATACATATAATTCTTAAGAAAATTATATAATTTGTAATAAAAATGAACAAAATGAAGATGGGCGTAAATGTGAAAATATTAACATTATTTTTTCAAATTAAAAAAAAATCAAATTTTAGAATCTTAAATGAATTTATTTGTTAAGGCCTAAAAATAGTTATAAAAAGTCATTTTAATTTGTCAAATTTACTAGTTAGAAACTAATAAAAATGTATTCTTTATTTTAAATATATATAATTAAAATGATTTTTTTTATTTATAACACCCAAATCAAATTTATTGTAAAGAAACTAAAAGTATAAATTAATTTGTTTAACTTCAAATTAATTTTATATGTAACACTTGATGTTGATTTGAGTAAATTAACAAAAATAAAATAAAAAACCTCTTGATCATTCATATAGCAACACAACACTATTGTGCATGCAACAAAGATATTATTGATTAGATGTGAGATTGTGTTCATGTGTATTACATCTCAATCTATCACTCCAATTAATTAATATATTAATATCCAAATTGATATCATATGGGTTCATTTTTGGTCAACAATCACATACCTATATTCTTATTTTTCTATGCATTTATGTCAACTACGGGAATCACAAGACATCTCATGTATGCATTATTCTCAGCCTCACAATCAACCCTAAAACCCCGTGACATATGGTATTCAAAATTATAGAAAATTGAGCCAAATAAATTAGTGAACATTTTTACATTATTGATTAATTAAATTGGTTAAATTTATTTTGGCAGAAAAAAAGAAAATACAATATATTTAAGTTATGGTATGTGTTAAAACTAAACTATTATTATTTTTTAAATTTTACTATTTAAGATTTTTTTAAATTTTATATTCAAATTTTCAATTTTTATATCTTTTATTGATTCAATAAATTTGTTAACAAAATAATGATAGGTTACCAACAAGTTTTTTTTTTTAAATGGCATCTTATCATACTTTGTTCTTTTCAAAATATTGTTGTCTTGACTGTGTAGAAATTAATTAATAATGACATATATAAAAAACTTAAAAATAAAATTTACAAAACAATAATGATAGTTGAATAATAAAATGTATTTAACTGTTTTTACACTATATGGTTACCTTGAACCTGTATAAAGAAAAGAATGATGGAGAGGGATATATAACTTTATCTTCATCACAAATTTTTTTAATATATATCCTGATAAAGAAAGAAACCATTTTTGTCCCTTATACTTTCAACATATGAAAAAAAAGTCTCACTGTCAGAGAAAGAGAAAACACATTACAAAGACCCACATTCATATCTTAAACCCTAATCTCTACAATAATTAACATTTTAAGAAGAATGTATACATCTAGAGAAAAGAATACAATAATCTAAAATTCTCTTATTAATTATCAAACTACATCCATCATGAAAGTAAGTGTCATAAAGTAAATATCAATGTTTTGACTGTAATAAAAATTCAAAATATTTATATATTGAGATTGACTTTTGACTAGTGGAGAATAAATATATATAACAATTTTTAAAAATTTCAATTTCCCATTCTAGTAAATAAACTCATACAACAATGGCAATTTAATGTATTAACTGACATATGAATAACACAAATCATCCTAGAAAATAATTAACTTTATAAAGTTAATGAATAAGTGTGAAGAAGTATATATGAATAAATTATCCTTCTCACACTCCCCACTCACTCAATTCAATTCAGCTCCTATCACACCATTTTGCTTTTCTTAAATTCCTGAACTAAACCTATCAAATCTAGATATAATACTATTAATTATTACCATTTTTGTAGATATAAATTATTGAATGAATATACAATGATTCATATTATTTTTTGTAACAATTTTTATATTTTGTGAATCTTTTTACACAACTTTAATAAAAATTCTAAAATGAGTTTTATTCATTTTTTTATTTTTTATAAAGCTTCAAAAAATATTTTGAAGATAAGTTTACACCAAATATATACAAAATTATTGTTTGAGATAAATGTGGATTTAGGAAATGTGAAGATTATACTTATAAAGTTTGAAAACATCTATATAAACCTTCTATAACATTAAATAGGAAAAAAATCTAATATCAAATTACATAAGAGTATTGTACACCTAGTAGTAATTAATAGTTATAGACTAGTAGTAGTTAATAGTTATAGACCATAAAAATGTTATATTTTTTTATAATAACAATATATAAAAAATTACATTCTAAAAAGAGAGATGCAATATAAAATAAATATATTAATAATAAATAAATTGCATGTATATTTTTATTCATTAGTTATATGTTCGTTGAGTCATAAAGAAAATAGTAAATGTATTGAATTTATGCTTAAATATCTTTTATCTATTTTCGACTGTAAACTAACACGATTTATAGATGATTTTATTATATTTTAAACATTTAGGAAGATATTCAAAATTTAGTCAGAGTTTACCCGAAATTATATATTAAAAAATATCAACTCATTAAATAAATCTCAGTATATTATTAATTAGTCATTGACTATATTTGAATCATGTTGACTAAAAGAATATGTTTGGATGTTATGGTGTTTTGTGCATAAAATGAAAATGCTTTCAAGATTGAGATATCATTTAATTTTATTTTGCTAATAAAAAATTAATATTTATTTATAACCAATATTTTAACTTTTATATTAGACAGGGTAATTCAGTTAAAAGGAATAAGGTCTCAAAATATACACAGAAAGACAAAAAAAAAAAAAAAAAAAAAAAAAGTGCTGAATAACCAAATAGTTTAAAGTATCAAATCAAACTACTATGTGATTTCAATGTTTTCTACATATGGGAATATATATTATCAGATAAGAGCAGAATTTTATCAGAGAAAACAATTTCAGATTATTTTAACTCCAAAATAGAAAATTTCTTCATGTAATTTTAGACACATGAATGAAGTATTTTCCATAATTAGATACACATACCCTATGTCTATGTGGTGTAGGTATGGTGCCAGATTTGGTGCTGGCTAAGTATATATACCTGAAAATTCAATCACTGATATGTGCTGATGATTAAACATGCATGGCCATAAAAGGGTACATGAGAGTGCATGATGAATATCATCATCACTGTTCCATTTTTAATTATCTTGTTGTCAAACAAATCCAACATGGAATCATTCACTGATAGAAAATATTTTCAGTGTAGATTGTCAAAGTTGAACATCAGACATAGCCTTCCATTTTCCATTTGCATACTCCAAGAATGACTTCAAGAAAACACTGTGTCTGAGACTGCAAGGCCTGAAGACAAGGGCTTTATTCTCCTGCTCAAATAATTGCTTCTTTCTCTGCTACTGCTCAGAGAATATATCAGAAGTCCACCACCACTGAATATGCTTTTATTGTTCTCAGCTCCACCCTCTAATCTTCATTTACTGATTACTAAAACCAATTTAGAATATTTCTGAAAAGGGTAACTATAAATGATGAATTTATATATCACAACAATATTATTGAGATTTTGTTTACATCTCAAGATGAATTTGAATTTGAGTGGTTTGAAGATGAAAATGTATAAGAAGTTAACTTATTTAGATTAAATAAAAGATGATGGAGAAAAAGGAAATATGATTAATTTAATTGATTTGATTGATAAATTATTATTTTTAAGTGATAAAATTATAAGATTATTAATTATTTTGTTTGAATATAAAGATGAATTTCAAGAAGTGAATTTAAGTGTTTTGAGATGAAAATGTATAAACCTTTAAACTTTAAAATATATGAAAAGCTTAAATTATTTGGATTAAAGAAAAGAAGATGAAAAATGAAAAGAAAATAAAATAAATTAATTTTATTGATATAATTGATAAATTATTATTTTTTTAATTTATAGGATTATTTATTATCTAAAAAAATAAAAATATTATTATATTATATTATATTATATTATATAATAATTATATTTATTTTATTATAATATAAATAAATATAAAAACTATAAATGAAATTTGTTGAAACTCATATTCCCCACAATTTAGTTGGAATAATATACCATCTAAATTACATCCATGTTTCAGTTTAATTTTAAATATTTATAATTATAAATGTTTTATATAGACTAATATAACTTAAAGATACAAACTCATAATCATTTATTTCTTAAAAAATACACATAATCAATTAATCTAAACGATTATGTCTTAGTTTTGTTACACAACTTTGATTACTATAATCTATTACCCAGTTACATGTTTCGTTGGTCATGTCTTTGCACCACCATTGTCACTAGGTTGGCTTCAGAACACCAAAGAAGACAAAACGTGAAATTTTTTTGAAGATAACAGTATAATTGTGGATACGTGAATTTTGTTTATAGATAATTTATTAAAATTTATACAAAATACTCTAGGTTTGAAAGTTATATTGTAAGAAAATAACTTAATAATATTTTTATTATAATTTAAAATACAAATATATATATATATATATATATATATATATATATATATATATATATATATATATATATATATATATAGGTTAAAAAAACGAGAAGACAATTATGTATCCATATAAAGTAATAACTAATTTTGTTTTAATATTTTATTTTTCTGTTTTTCATCTACTCTTTAAATCTATCTAATTTAAACTTTTACTGAAAAATATTATTGAAAGTATTTCAAAATTTATTAGTCTCTTCACTTTCAATTTCTAAAGTAGTTTACTTATTAGAATTCGTACATCTCGTTACAAAAGCCAGCACTAGTTTGTAATGAAAGAATAATAATAGTAGTGTAATGAAAAAATAATAATATTACTGAAGGTTTATGTTAAGTAGTGTTTGGTTGAAATGAAATATTAGAGAATAGATAAGAGAATACAATTTATTAGAAAGTGAGAAGAAAACACATTGAAAAATAACTTGCATATAAATGGGTAGAGTAGCTTTATTTATAGGATTTATGGGAACATTCTAGGTTCTAAGTTCCAAACTACTCTATTAATGTATACTTTTCCAACTACCCTATTAATATAGACTTCTCCAACTACCCTAGAACATTAATGTGGTTGACCTTGGGCCTCTTATTTTTTTGTTGGGGCTTGAACCTCTTCTTATTTTGTTATGAAACAAATAAGATAAAAAAGTTCTTATCGAAAACCGAAGTGATGTCTCGATAAAGTATGCTGAGATCGATTTGATTCGAATTCGAATTCTTATTGATTCGAGTTGAAATAGTTTCAAAGACTGAACGGAGGTTTACCTACAAAAGACATTCCGACACTCAAGTCAGTAAGTATACAATAAATAAGGAAAGTGAAGTGAGATATAAGTGTAAAAATTGAATGAAAAAGTGAGTAGTACTTATATATATATATATATATATATATATATATATATTATGGATTGAGTTGTTAAGCCCAAATCTATTATAACAATCTAAGTGGTTATGGAGCTGTTACAAGTAGAGTCCGAAATTTAAAAAAAATTAGGTCTATTGACTCTTAATTCTCGAACATAATTATAACCAATCAAAAATATGGTGACAATACAAAAAGATTTTAATAGAAATAAACTCTTCCTCTCATCCAAAGTCTCCCAATCTTTCTAAAAAAAAGAAAAATATTCCTATAATATATATAATATATCCAACTTAGAGAATTTGTTTTCTAATTTTCACAATTAGAAATCATTTTAAAATATCCTTCTTTTACCTTTATCTACATATTTATTTTTTAATCACTAATCTCTTTAATCTATCATTTATTAAAAAATATATTTTAACATTATTATTCATCAATTACATTCCATTTGTTACTTATTTTATTCAATAAAATATTATATAATAAAAAAATAATAATTTATTTTATTGTCAAGGGATATATTTTATTATTTACATTGTCAAAATATTAGCATCTATTATCTATAATTTTTATTTTTAAAATGGACACCAATAGTTTTTTTAGTTATATTAATTAAAGTAATCTTATATCAAAATTTAAATTGCTTGTTGTATATTCAAATTCATTTTATATATAAAAAATATTCACTGTTATGAAATTTATTTATAATATAATTTATACACTTTAAAATATCTATTTATATTAAATTTTAATTGCATAAAAATAAATCTTTTTGTTCTGCCTTACACTGTCAAAAACACTAGTTTGTAATAGATTAAATTGTGCTATAACTTCTTCTTTCTATCATTTTAGGTTAACATTAATATAGATGATCTATTAAGTTCGGTTATGATTAATATTTACTGAAAATTTGATTTATCAGGTTACTTCTCCTAATTATATATATAATATTTATGAAGTTCAAACTCAACATATTATTGTTTAAAGAGTTTGAATATTTATTTTTTTATTATTCTTTTATATTCCACTATACATATATAATATGCCTGCTTCTAATTTTCTAGCTGATTTATGGAATGCTACCAAGTTATCTTCAATGTATTTTTCTCATGTCTTTTATGGAGTGGTAGGGCCACCCAAAAATTTGAGATCCATCAAGCTTCAATCTGACCAATAACCCAATTTGTTTATAAAATAATTCTTCTCTCAAATTCTGGAAATCAGATTTTGTCTACAAAATTTACAAATTATTTATTTATTCTCTTTCATTCTAGAAGGAGAATTGATGAACAAAAGAAGATAATGCAGACACAGTAAAAAGTTGGGTCCCACATTTTACTCTAAGTTTTGGACTTTTTTTCTTTGTCCAGACTCATCGGAAAACTAAAATTCAATTGATGTGGACCTATTTTTTATTTATTGTCAATTCATATTAATCTTAAACTTTGATATTTTGGTATCGTAAAATAAATTATTATTTTATTACCATGGGATAATTTCCAATAATCTTATGAAACTTTCATATAAAACTATTCTTTATCTCTCATCAATCGTGTATGTTATTTTACTAAACACTTCTCTGCACTCTTACATTCAGGGCTATAAACAAATTTAGAAAACAATATTTTGAGGTGATTGGAATGATTAACTGTGTGTGATGTCAATATCTGTATTCTTACATGAAATTATTAACAAGAAGATATAATATGCTGCTCAAAACAATTTTTGTTATAAAATAAATTTATATGTATGTTAATTCACAACATTCTCAAAGTTGATGTGCACTTTCTATTCTCTATATTTATTCTCATAACTTTTTTCTATAAGTAATGAGTACAAAAGATATAGTCATAAAAGAAATAATTATAGAGTGGTACGGATGATGAAGTTTATCATGAGATAGCAATGATGAAAATAATGATTATTAACATATATGTTCAGTTTATCATAAAGTAACCATGAAAAAAAAAAATCAATGAATTATGATTACATTGGCTCAGTTTCATATTGAAATAACTCGGTTCATGTCAAGATCAAAATAATTCATGTATATAGTTCCTATTTGAATCGCTTATTTTCTAAATAAAATGTAAAATATTTAGTATATTGACTTAATAGAAATACTGCACATAAGATTATTATTATTAATTTGATTTTTTTGAAGAGGTAAGATATATGATAAGTGAAATATAAAGCGAAATGGAGAGAGAGAAAAACACTAAAATTATAATTTGTGAAGCAAATTTATTATTTATGAGAAAAAGATTTGAGTGTATTTCTCATGATTTTGGTATTTGATGTAACAACTTAGAAAATCTGTAATTTGAGTGAAATGGTAGAAGTGGAATGAGTACTTGATTATTATATTATTAAACTAAAAACACGTATTTATAGAAAAAGTAAGTAGTCAAGTCTCATTTTAATTCAAGTCATCGTCTCTCGAAAACCCCTAACCTATTTTCCTCTGACTTCTCTCTAAGTCTCTGCTTCCATACCTCATCAGTTTCTCAAGCGGAGCCTACCGTTGGACTCATGGCGGAGAATAGAGCAAGTCTATCCGATCAAAACTTCCGTTAGAGTAAGTTCATTTTATGCCCCTTTTCCTTAGAGCAGATTTAGGTTTTTGTTTTTCCTCTGCTTACTGAGCTCGCATGTGGCATCTGAGCCATCAGACGGTGCCTCTGTGAGCTCAGTTTCCTAGTGTGTTAGTCTGATCGT
>Ga0209489_105954_pt1 | contig 20276 bp, 10 predicted proteins | sample SiratrowhiteBW_FD_187527 | JGI IMG/M metagenome (GOLD analysis project Ga0209489, IMG submission 187527) | Root nodule microbial communities of legume samples collected from California, USA - Siratro white BW (SPAdes) (version 2) | ecosystem: Host-associated > Plants > Roots > Nodule | place...
TACGTTCTAAAATAGAATTTGAGGTTTAATGAATTTTGGTCATCATAACTAACTAGATTGTATCTTGAGTAATATTTGAACTTTCTTCTTAGATTCTGCATTTTTGGGAATGTATAAGAACGTGCTAGTGTCTAAAATTTATTTATCAAAATTTTACAATTATTTATAATATTTTATTTTTAAAATATAAAAGGACAAGTTCATTCAAATTATTTTTTTGATACAAATTACTTACATTGAATTTGAATTATTTTTTTAAAATCAGCAATAACAATAGTTACATGTATTGTCAATAATAATAATATAGAAATAATGTATTATTTTGAAGATTTTTTTTTATACCCTTGTAATATGTTTATCTTTCAAAAAATAAAACGTAATATCATTTTTTATAATTTTATCACTATCTAAAGTTTTAGTATTTAGAGTTAAAAAAGTGACCGAAAATTCTTATTTTAAAAATTTCAAATTAAATTTTATTAGGAAATTTATTTTTAATATAAAAAATTGCATTTACAAAATTCTTATCATCAACATTTATACCAAAATAATTTTTTTAATAGAAAATATTGCATTTATTTTAATGTTAAATGACATTCATCTTCTAGCTTTAATAAATTATACTTATTTTTATTTTTGAAAAATAAACTAACACTTATTTCCCTTATTTTATTTGAAAGTAACATAAATATTAAGAATTAAATAAAAAATAAAAAATTAAAGTCTCAAAATATATTTTCTAAATTTAAACAAAATGAATGATTTAGTTATATAGAATTTATCTTTTTTTTAAGTTCTTTTTTTTAGTTATATAGAATTACTGGGATAAAATTCATGTAGTAATTAATTGGTGTTTGATCTACTATTTGCCAAAGCTAGGAACAGTTACAATATTTACATATAAGATTACTATCCGGTAGATAAGGAAAACTTATTAGAGAAAAAAAAATTATATCACACTCTAATTTTGAAATGTTATTAATAAAATAAAAATAGTAATTTTATATCTATCAATTTTCTATTAAAATATTTTTGCTAAAAAGTATACCCTTTTACATTTTTATAAGGTATTTTAAAAATTTATGGACAATACAATTTCTATGATATTGTAAACAAAATAAATAAGGGAGAAAAGTTTCATTTTATTAAAATATAAGGACATAAGTGTCATTTATTTAGAACCTGAACAAAATGAATATTTATTTAAAAATTAAAAAGGATTGTAAATTATTTTATTAAAACAAAAAGAAACGAAGTAGATTTCTATTTTAAATCTATAAGATATGTGTGTCTCTTTGATGTTTTAATTTCTTCATTTAAATGTCAATTATAGATATTCATTAGTTAAATTTAAGCTTGTTACTTGAAAGAATGGTTTTCCTAGTAATGGAATTTATAGAAAGTTTGATAATTATATTTTATTATAAAGTTTCTTAAGATTATTTTATTAGTAAATAAGTTTTAACAATCAATTCGACACTAAATTATATTTTTAAAGACCAATTTGATGCTAAGATGTAGGGATCAATCTAACTTTTTACATATTTATTGTCTAAATCAAAATTTTAATTTTTTTAAGGGCTAAATTATTATAATTCTACACTTTACAATCAAACTTTTTCTTTTTTAGTTTGTTACATGTTGCAGGTCCTAATCGTGCTGACTCAGTATCCTCTTTTCTTCATCTATGTTTCCATTAGTTCTAGCTAACGGACCTCGACCTAATATTACTGAACCCTAATATACCCAAGTCTGTTTAATAAGGTTTATATAAATGAACAAAGGTTTGATTACTTTTGATCATATTATTTATTTATTTTGTTAAATTTGGTCTATATTGATAAAGGGTTCAATCCAGTTTTTTAATTTTTCTAATACAGCAATTTGACTTTTTTTGTATATTGAAATTGAAGTTTGTTTTATTAATTGTTACTTAGTTATACATTGTATTATGTAGAATTAAAACTGTCATTTTTTCGTTAATCGTTTTACTACTAAAGGTTAAGTCAAAACCTCTGGAGATGATATATGCCAGGCTCTCTGTTTCTGATACTGGATAGAAATTTTGCAAAGAGACTAATTTCTTGCAGAATTTTGGTTCAAATGAAGAATTTGACCTTTGGGATCTCAGAAGTCATTGGGCAAAAACTCGCGGTGTTTGCTACAATCCTGACATTGTTATCTGAGTAAGCCCACACATTTTGGTGATTGAAAGATTTATGCGGAATCCTCAAATGATTGTTATCGGATGACATCAACCTGATTAAAAGCAGTAATTGTTGGATTATTTTGATATTATATTTTATTAGATGTTCTAGATGCAGCCGTAACAACTCAAAAATTATTCTTAATATTTCATCTATCTAAAACAGTAGTTAAAACATAATGTATAATATAAATATATATATCGACCATTCATTAATATTGTATTTCAAAAGATTTCTCTCATCATAGGAAATTAAAACACAACTAATTACATTTACACATATAAACAAAATAAAAATAAAAAAAAAGCTTTTAAAATTGCAACCGACTCATTCAAGAGCATCTGTCACAATATCATCTGCAACATTACCTACTTTCGTGTATAACACGATCATTGTAGTAGAAACAAACGCACACCATAAACAAGAAAGGGTAAGCTAATAATTCAAAATATCTCAAATAATCACAATTGTACATCATTTAATACATAGCAATCAATTGACAACATCTATCATCCAACTCAAGACATCACATAATATAAATAGACTCAATCTATTTCCGGAAGACTTGTGCATTGAATAGACCCCGAGATCTGCATCTGTCATACTACCTCGATTTGTGTGTCTCATCTCATCATCATTAATATCATATGACAGGGTTAATCCATATAACTGTCTTGACCAACCCTTTTTCATGCTGCAGTTCAGTCATATGAACCTCCTTCGACTCTCACCACCTAGTAATATTCATCTATTTGATTCCTATTACTAGTAGAGTTAGGATATCAATCATTAAACCAGATCCTTAGACAATGCACATCCTACTTCTCAGAATAGATGTTTTCTTTCCAGAAAACACTATGCCTATGCATCACTTACAATTCATATCATACATCATTGGTTTTCATTTATCTATTTATTCACTTTCCATTTCAATTACCATAATGTCAAGAAAACTTCACCACTTTATATAAGTGCACAAACACAATATCAGATATAATTCCTCAATCAATCATGCAGCATAAAGACGTATGTACAGGTCATAACTATTCATTAAACAACAATAAAAAATTCTCACATATTATTTTCGAACATCATTACTTAAATAAGGTCAATTAATCATATCAAATTAAGATAACATATTCAGTGCTCAAGAACCAGTCAGACCAGCAAGAAAGACTTGAGCAAACTGATAATCACATATTCAAGTCTTTTATCCTAAAGTTCTATTTGAAAGTAACTAATTAGTATAAAACAAGTTACTAGCTTCCCTTACCTGAGATGACGATCTCCAAAACAAGTCCTCCAAACTAGTTAATATAACACTAACCCAATCCCTAGGGATCTAGAACAAGTTATCAAAACAAAACCAAATTTCAGTATAATCTCAATTAAGTTGAGAAAAATACTTTTCTCAATTGTCCTTACTAAGATTGATGACAAGAACCTAAGGAAAAACATAGATTAAAGGATCTTTAAAGCAAATATGAACTTACTCTGTTTGAGATTCTGATAGGTTAAAAATGATTCCTAACTCCTCAGCTACTACGAGGTGTGATCAGATTCTAAAATAGATGAGATATGAAAAGGGAAAATTAGAGAGAAGGAAGAGCTTGGGAGAAGGAGAGAAAGAAAAGAAAGAGAAAATGGAGGTGCAGGGCTCGTGGGGTTTTATTTTTATAAAGCTTCCTGTGCCTTACAATTATCCCCAACAGAAAAAATTTCCGTCCTCCAAAATTGACTTACCAGCAAAGAGGTGAGGGTGAGATTCCCTAACAGGCTCCCCTAACTTCCAAGTGGAATCACCTGACCGAGCATCCCACAAAACCTTTACCATATTGATGGTCTTGTCCCTAAGCAGTTTGATTTGCCGATCCTCAATTCTTACTGGTTGAGCTTCAAAGCTTAAATTGTCCTTAATCCGCACTTCATCCATTTCTAGGACATAACTATGATCAGGCACATACTTCCTTAACTGAGACACATGAAATACATTGTGTAGGTTGACTAACTGAGAGGTTAAAGCAATCTCATAAGCTACTGGTCCTATCTTTCTAAGAATTTGATAAGGCCCAACAAACTTATGAGACAATTTCCTTGATCTGATAACCCTTCCTTGGTCTAAGCTGCAAACTCTAAAGGCTTCCTCCTCTGATCTGTAAAAGACTTTTGCCTACTCTGGGAACTCTTCATCCTCTCTTGAATCTGTTTCACCTTCTCAATAGCCTATTAAAGCAACTCTGGTCTTACCAACACTGTCTCTCCATCCTGATACCAACAAAGAGGAGTTCTACCCTTCCTGCCATATAAAGCTTCATACAGTGTCATCCCAATATTTGTCTGGTAATTTTTGTTGTACGTAAACTCGACCAAAGGCAACATCTCATCTCAAACACCCAAATGATCCAAATCACACAAGTCCTCAAAAAAATCTTCCAAAGATTGAATTGTTTGCTCTGACTGCCCATTAGTTTGAGGATGATAGGCATAACTCATTCTCAACTTTGTTCCCAAAGCATCTTGAAGAGTCTGCCAAAACTGTGATGTAAATATGGGGTCTCGATCATATACTATGCTAGAAGGCATTCCATGCAATCTCACAATTTTCTTAATATATATCTGAGTCAACTTGGCCATAGATATTCTCAGATTCACAAGCATAAAATGAGCACTCTTAATCAGCCGATCAACTATCACCCACACTGCACCATGACCCCTCACAGATCTTGGCAAATAGGTAACAAAATTCATAGCAATGCTATCCCATTTCCACTTAGGAATATCCAAGTGCTGCAATAAACCACCAGGCTTCTGATGCTCTACCTTAGCTTTCTAACATGTTAGGCATGCAGCCACATATTGAGCTATGTCTTTCTTCATACCTGACCACTAAAAGGACTCCTTCAAATCCTGATACATCTTAGTCATACCTGGGTGTAAGCTAAGATGACTCTTATGACCTTCTTCAAGAATCATTCTCTTCAGCTCCTCATCTGCAGGTATACACAGTCTGTCCTTGAACCTCAACAACCGATTAGCTCCCAACTCAAAGTCTCTTGCTTTCTCTAATTCTAATACATCCACAGTGTGCCTCAGATTAGAATCCCCCAACTGCTTCTCCTTGATTCTTCCAAAGAACTCATTAGTTACGGTTAACCTACCCTAACTAATATGATCTATGTGAAATTTCACCTCCAAATTTAAATCTCTAAATTGCTTAATCAATTTCTGCTCTTCAATCATCAAAGCTGACATATAAACTGATTTCCTACTCAAAGCATCTGCCACCACATTAGCTTTTCCCGGATGATACATTAGTTGGAAGTCACAGTCTTAAAAAACTCCATCCACCTTCTCTGTTTCATGTTCAACTCTTTCTGATCAAACAAGTATTTCAAACTCTTGTGATCACTGAACACTGAACACTTGAAACTGAACCCCATATAAGTAGTGTCTCCAAATCTTCAATGTAAACACCACAATTGCCAACTCTAACTCATGAGTAGAGTAATTCTTCTCGTGAACTTTGAGTTGTCTCAAAGTATAAGCCACTACTTTCTTCTCCTGCATTAAAACACCACCCAAACCCTGATGTGAAACATCACAATAAACTTCAAATGGCTTACTGGTATCAGGAATCACCAACACAGGAGCACTAGTCAACCTTTTTTTTAACTCTACGAAACTTTCCTCACACCTATCAGTCCATGCAAAAGGTTGATATTTGTGAGTCAGTTGTGTCAAAGGTGTCACTATCCTTGAAAAATCTTTAATGAACCTTCGATAGTAACCAGCTAAACCTACAAAGTTCCTTATCTCAGTAACCGTCTTAGGACGTTTCAACTGTAGCACTGCTTCCACTTTAGCTGGATCTACGGAGATCCCTTGACCTGAAATCACATGTCCTAAAAAGTTCACCTCTTCCAACCAAAACTCACACTTAGAGAGTTTAGCATATAATTGCTTAACACCAACCTCAGATGCTCTCCATGCTCTTCCTTAGTCTTTAAGTAGATAAGGATGTCATCTATAAATACTACAACAAATTTAAATAAGAAAAGAATGAAAGATTCTATTTATGTAATCCATGAATAGAGTTGGAGCTTTGGTAACTCAGAACAACATCACCACATACTCATAGTGCCCATAGCAAGATCTAAATGTTGTTTTCGACACATTGTTAGCTTTCACCAAAATTTGATGGTATCCCAATCTCAGATCTATCTTGGAAAACACCGTTGCTCCACTTAGTTGATCCATCAAATCATTCATCCGGAGTAGAGGTACTTGTTCTTGATTGTCAACTTGTTCAACTGCCTATAGTCCACACACAATCTAAAACTATCATCCTTCTTCTTGATCAACAACACTAAAGCTCCCCACAGAGATACACTAGGGCAAATGAATTGTTTCTCCAACAATTATTCAAAATGCTTCTTAAGCTTCTCTAGTTTAGTAGCTTATGAGATTGCTTTAATCTCTTAGTTAGTCAACCTACACAATGTATTTCATATGTCTCAGTTAAGGAAGTATGTGCCTGATTGTAGTTATCTCCTAGAAATGAATGAAATGCGGATTAAGGACAATTTAAGCTTTGAAGCTTAACCAGTAAGAATTGAGGATCGACAAATCAAATAGCTTAGGGGCAAGACCATCAGCATGGTAAAGGTGTTGTGGGATGCTCGGTCGGGTGATTCCACTTGGGAGTTTGGGGAGACTGTTAGGGAATCTCACCCTCACCGCTTTGCTGGTAAGTCAATTTTCGAGGGCGAAATTTTTTTCTGTTCGGAATAATTGTAAGGCATAAGAAGCTTTATAAAAATAAAAGCCAACGAGCCATGCACCTCCATTTTCTCTTTCTTTTCTCTCTTTCCTTCTCCCAAGCTCTTCCTTCTCTCTAATTTTCCCTTTTCATATCTCATCTATTTTAGAATCTGATCACACCTCGTAGTAGCTGAGGAGTTGGGAACCATTTCTAACCGATCAGAATCTCAAACAGAGTAAGTTCATATTTGCTCTAAAGATCCCTTAATCTCTGTTTTTCCTTAGGTTTTTGTCATCAATCTTAGTGAGGACAGTTGAGAAAAGTATTTCGCTCAACTTAATTGAGATTATACTGAAATTTGGTTTTGTTTTGATAACTTATTCTAGATCCCTAGGGATTGGGTTAGTGTTATACTAACTAGTTTTGAGGACTTGTTTTGGAGATCGTCATCTCAGGTAAGGAAAGCTAGTAACTTGTTTTATACTAATTAGTTACTTTCAAATAGAACTTTAGGATAAAAGACTTGAATATGTGATTATCAGTTCGCTCAAGTCTTTCTTACAGATCTGACAGGTTCTTGAGCACTGAATATGTTTTTGATTATTTATCTTGATTTGATGTGATTAATTGACCTGATTTGAGTAATGATGTTTGAAAGTAATATGTGAACTTTTGATTGTTGTTTAATGGATTGAATATGACTTGTGATAAGACTTTGATAGTTATGACCTATGGATACGTCTTTATGCATGATTGATTGAGGAATTGTATTTGATATTGTGCTTGTGCACTTATATAAAGTGAAGTTTTCTTGACATTATGGTAATTGAAATGGAAAGTGAATGAATAGATGAATGAAAACCGACGATGTATATATGAGTTGTACGTGATGCGTAGGCATAGTGTTTTCTGGAAAGAAAACATCTATGCTGAGAAATAGGATGTGCATCGTCTAAGGATCTGGTTTAACGATTGATATCCTGACTCTACTAGTAATAGGAATCAAATAGATGAATATTACTAGGTGGTGAGAGTCGAAAGAGGTTTATATGACTGAAACTGCAGCATGAAAAAGGGCTGGTCAAGACAGTTATATGGATTAACCCTGTCATATGAGATTAATGATGATGAGATGAGACACACAAATCGAGGTAGTATGACAGATGCAGATCTCGGGGTCTATTCAATGCACGAGTCTTCCGGAAATAGATTGAGTCTGTCAATTGATTGCTATGTGTTAAATGATGTACAGTTGTGATTATTTGAGATATTTTGAATTATTAGCTTACCCTTTCTAATTGTGGTGTGTGTTTGTGTTCTACTGCGATGATCGTGTTATACACGGAAGCATGTAATGTTGCAGATGATATTGTGGCAGATGCTCTTGAATGTTGCAACTTTAAAATTTTTTATTTATATGTATATATATGTAAATATAATTAGTTATGTTTTAATTCTCTATGAAAAGGAAAATCTTTTGAAGTACAATGTTAATGAATGGTTGATATATATATCTATATTATGCATTATGTTTTAACTACTGTTTTGGATAAATTAGATATTAAAAATAATTTTTGGGACGTTACATTTGCCGTTCCAAAACCATCATTTGATTGGTTGTACAAACAGTAACTGATGCATGCCCTGATAAGAGTGTGTTTATTTTGTATATATAAAAAGATTTCTGTGTAACCTCGTGTTAGTGTAGATTAATACATTTTTTTCCACGTAAAATAGAGCAAATAGGGATATGTTCAAGTCATATATCAAATGTTAATATTTGGATTTTATAACAATCTTCTATTGGAGATACGAATAAAATATTTGTTTATCTTAAAAATCTCATTTAGAGTATAATCAAAATAATATTTAGTTATAGTTAAATCAATTTTTAAAATTAAGAACATAAAATGTAAATAAAAAATTATTGAAAGTTGTAATGGGATTTTAAAAATAAAAAGAATGTGATAAAATGAGAATAGAAAAAGAAAGTAAAAGAAGACTTGTTACAGAAGATGCTCTAAATAAAAGTTTATTTTATACTTTTATATTTTCAGTGAAGGGTACCGTTCTTCAAGTCATCACCAATCAGATGCCTTAAACGTAATATCAATATCTCAACATGTAACTCAATAACTGGAGAAAGCTTCATTAAACTAAAGATGCTGCAAATTTAGAACATTTACATGATTTCAAACTAGAGGGAAATAAAATCTGAAATTTAATCTTAATTTTGTTTTATACATTTAATGAGAATTTTGTTAAAGAATTTTACACCCGAAATCTATGTACATCTCATTGTAAACTTGTAAGAAAGGGTATAACGGTTATCATATTTTAATGGATCATCGATGTGATAATATACATACAGTATAAGCTTCCTGAATCAAGTGTACAATCTCAGGCGAGTTGTAATTTGCTGCCGGCACATTGGGCATGAAGATAATGTCGACCCACACTCCTTGCAAGTCTACATCATAATAGAGGCAAATAATTTTTATTCGCCATTTTACATACAGAGAAATAAAAACGAACATGCATTTGTTCTTTGCTTTCACATACTGGGAAACATTAGATAGTTTTTCCTTTAAGTGTCAGTGTTAAATTAATTTACAAACTATATATAGTCTCATAATTCATTAATAAGATTACTTTCAATTCAGTTGTCTAAAGTTATACGCGTTATCACATTATTCTTTGAAAATAAGCCACATTAGTCCCTGACCTTCGTTGTCATCTTTAGTCCTAAACAAATTTCTCTGTAATCACTGTAATCCTCCATAAAAATATATACCATGACATTTAAGTTATTAGGGATTTAGTGACGTTGTTTTGATATAAATGATTTCCAGTCGGCATAAATTGGGGGTGTAATAGTTTCTCCTAGTTCACAATCGAAAGTTATTTCCTTTCAAGACATAAATTACTAAAGCGGGTTTTACTTTTTAATAGCTTTTTTACAAGATCATGAATCGAATTCAAACCAACATATATTTTTTTACAGTAACACCAAGATGATGGATGGATTAAATTTCCTAAGAAACTGATTTGGTAACAAAACAACTAAAAGACTAACATGTGATAATTTAAGTTTGAGGGACTAATATTGCGACCATAAATTTTGAACTGATGCGGCAAATCATGTAATAGTAGAGGATGAAATTACAAGTGATATTTTCCCACCCTACCCTCATTGTTTTATGAATCAATCACTGTATATGACAGTGTCCAAATCACCCTTTTCATTTTTCCTTTGATTTTCATTAAAGGTGTTGAAAATTAGTTTTTCTCATTTTTGTTCTTGAGTAGAAGAAACTGGGATGTGAAAAATGTAGCCTAAATTCCCTTCAATGTCTACTATGCACACAAAAAGAGCTTACAAACTCTAGGGCACGTTGAAATTGACATTAAACAATATAGGTTTATTAAACAGACTTACTGTGTGACCACATCCGAAAGCCATGTCCTTCGGGTTGGTAAGACAGATGGGGCATACCTTGAAAAAGGGAAAAGACATTATTCTCGTCAGCTTAGTAATCTCAACATCAATCTATCGCAATACAAAGTTAAAGAGGGAGGAGCAAGGAACATACTGGTTCGATACTAGCTGGAGCCGATGGTTCAACTGATTCCAAATTTGTCATGTGCGGAATAGCCATGCGTGCATTATCATGATCTATTACTTCATTAGGTGGAGGGAGAGGCCTTCTACGTTGATGAAGAACTGATTCTCTACTGGATAGACGAAATTAAAAGTCAGAGATCCTAAATATAATATAGAATTATCATACCTTGAGTTCATGGCTTACTCAGTAAGTTGTATATTTTGGGCTGCCCGGTACTGAAATGGAATTTCCATAAGGGCAGCAAGTGCAAATGCTGCTTCCTTCTTTGATGCTTCTGTGTTCTCGGACATGATTTTTGTGAAGTTCACAAACTGAAGGAATAAAAAAGGCAAACAAATTAGACAATCCATTTCATCAATAAAAGAAGGGAAAAAAATCATAAAACTGGAATTAAGAATGCTTTTTCAAAATATGAAGCATGAAAATTTTCCAGCCCTTATTGAGATCAATCAGTCAGTTTACTTACTTCCAAACTGATCACCACCAGTTCACATACTAATTAGTTTCGAAGAACAATTCAAAAACAGCATCAAATTAAATGCTTGTAGTTAGAATAGGAATTGTAATTGAGTTCATTACTTTTAATTTTAATTGAGTCTATTGATTCTAATTTCTATGTCAGGAATAGAATAAGATTTATAGTTTTTACAACAATTTCAGAGTTACAAAATACTTAGCTCAAATATTTTCTGTTCACGGGAAAAAATGGTAAAATATTGCCGTAGCTGGTTTGGATATATTCACAGAAGACGTGTAGAAATTTCAATCAGGAGAGTAAATTAGACTGAAGGTACAAAATTGCTAAATGTAGAGGGAGATCTAAAAAAACTATATACTAATCCATTAAACAAGATTTAATTAAAGATTAATGATTTATCTATAAACATGGCTTATAATAATAACCAATTCCTTCCAGTGGGAAAAGGTTTGGTTGTTGCTATCCACATCTAAGAATTAAAATATGCTCAATCTAACTATATAGAAGATGTGTCTCCTACTTTTTTATTTCTGTAAATCGCATTTTATTTTTATGAAGCACCGCCCTCCCCCTAAATAAACTATTGATTCAAACCTGGACAGAATTTTAGAGAATGTTTCGATAGAGATTTTAAACGTCGAATAAGTGAAAAGTGAAACATGGTTATCTCAATCATAAGCCGATGTACTTCTCGCTCCATGTCACACACTGGTTAAACCTTGTTGGTATTCATTTTGAAGTTCGTGATTTACTAATTTAATGACAATAGCTTCATAAAACATTTCTTTCAATTTAATACAGATCTCTGATATTTGTTTCAGAATTAGCTGAAGTACTATCCACTTTGTCAATATCGTGCCAAACTCCAATCCTTCTTATATCTACTCCAGCTATCAAAGGTATGTTACCATAAGAGCAGACAACATTGAATTTTCAGGTGCTATCAAATACCTGAAAGTTGTCAAATACTCGCTCAGTAATGTTATCATCAAAGTGCTTCATCTCATCCCATGGTCCATCTCCAACGCCAACCAAAATAATGGAGAGAGGATAGTGACTGAAAATCAGAATATCCCACATTTAGGACAGATACACAAACAAGAAAAGTTACAAAAGAAATTCCTGTACCTTGCACCAACGATGGAACTAATGGTTGCTTGTTCTTGTGGACTAAGCCTTCCATGTGGTGTATCTGGATTTCTGGTAACCTTAAAAAACAAAAAGACGTTCTAGAAAAACAAAGAGAAGTAGGGAAAACAATTCAAGCATTCCATGAAAAGAAAAAAAATGGGAAAAAAATAAATTGATAAAACCTGTCCATCAGCAATAATGACAAGAACATGATATTGACCGTTGTTTCTCTCCACGATGTCAATTGCTGCATCGATTACAGGGGCAAATGATGTTGGACCTATAAATTAAGGAAGTGTAATAATTAAATCCCACGTATACATAAGTCCTCCCTCCAGGGGAATGTTTACTAAATTATGCAAATGGCTATTTATCTTTTATGTTTTATTACCTTAAAAATGACCACCCTAACTATGTAAATGAACTCTAAGGTTGAAATAAACAAGAGGCAAGTAAAATTTTAAACATATGATATCTTTAGTCATACAACAAATCATAAAGCATTTCCTCCCATCTCTCTCTATCTCTCTAACTCAAATATTAGCCACAGATAATTGTAATAAAATGGTAAAATCTAGTCAACAGGGAATAGAATGTTGTAAACAAACCTGATAGTTTTAAGTATGGAACAATCTCTCTGTAGCGTGCAAGTACTTCCTCAAAACCATGACAAAATCTATTATCTTGATAAAAACTGAACACATTCTGATCATGTGTAGAAGCTACAACAGTAAATTCTCCGGAATCAATAGAAGAGAAAACACAGAATATTCGTCGAAAGTAGAAAGGGATACTCACCATCACCAAATCCAAAACATGGTATCAGATTGTCTTCATCAAAAGAAGACAAAGTACGACCAATGATAGAGATAGCTTGCTCATATGGATTAGGATTGTTTCCGATATGATGAAGGCTTTTTCGATGGAACGAGTGCTTGCCTACAATTACCAAGGTGAGAATTTCCTATATTCGCCGACATATATACATCTATAATAATGATTTCAGATTCCAAAGGAATAACCTGTCCACTCATTGCTTTTGGTGAAATCAATAGCCAGTATTAAATTAGAAGATTCCAGACCAGCTTCTCTAAGAGCAGAAACAACCTGAAATATATCTTATATAAGCACGATACTTCTACATATAGTTACGGGAACACAAGGCAGATAAAGTCAAACCAGTTCATCAATAGTGATTGATTACCCTTACATAGCTTAGATTAATATTGCATATCCTCTCTAAATTCAGCATGCAAAAGTAGCAGCGCTAACCTGATCCAATGAGCTGAAATGATCAGCTATATACGTGGGTTGCTGCTTTTTCTGACGCCGAGTGTTTGCTGTGCTCCCAGCATAAGTAGAGGGTTGATTATAGGCAGTATTCGAATAATCCTCAGCATAAGAAGACGATTCCTGATAGGTAGTATTCTCCAAATTCTCAGTATAAGTAGACGGCTGATGATAGCTATTATTCACTGAACTCCCAGCATAATAAGGAGGATGTTGGTAAAAATTATCTTCAGATTCATATATTGACTCTGTATTTCCCATAATTACAGACCTACTTCCAGAAATATCCAGAGAAGTAAACAATAATTAACAATAGAGGTAAAAAAACGGGACTAAACTGAATTAAAGCAAAAACCACACCACCAGAAACAATAACAGTTCATTGTCACTAGTAAATATCACAAGACAACAAATATCATTTGCATATACTCTGGTGTCATTTCCAGTAACTGTTAATTGAATACGTTGTTTTTTCAAAATCAAACTTATCACGATTTCCTTCCAACGACTGCCAAATCATAGTTAAATTCTCGTTAAATAATAAAACATTCGAGCAGACACAACATCAGTCACGTACATCAGTAAAGTAACGAGACCAACAGCACTATAAAACTTGAGTGCGTCCATAATAACACCTAACAATTAGTGGAATTAAATCGAAACGCAAGTTACACACAACATCTCCCTAGGAAAGCATACATAACAATGACTGCAACAACTATAACCTAAGATCGAAGCTAAAATCACGACGACTTTCAATAAAGAACAGAAAAAGGAAAAACCGCTAGGATCGAGAATCTACAACCACAATTGCAAGCATCGCGAATCGCAAACTCAAAACGACACCGTAATGCCGAAATCGATCCACGAGAATCAGCAAGGTTAGCGGTTACGCATCAGCTACGAACAGCTATTACTATTGCTATAATTAAGAGAGAAGAAAGAGAGAAGTGAGAATCGGTGTTGGAAGTTCACCTTGCGGAATTGCTTTGGTTGGAGTAGAAAGCTTTTTTTCAGAGTTTGGCTCTGACGATTCGGTGTTTGAGATTGAGAGAAGAGAAAGGTGGTGACGGCCATTTTGTTTTGTTTGATTAGTATATTAGTACTTTAATGTGGTTAGACTTGGACAGACGTGGTGGCGTTTCGTATGCGTGCACCCTTTGAAAACTGTTTGCCTCTCACGTTTTTCTTGGCTTAGAGTGTTATGCATCCCTCTGAGTCAAAACTTTTTGCTCTTTTTATTAATTGCTTTTTCTAATTCTTTCCTTCTAGAGACTTTCCCAGCTCCTTCATCATCGCTTCCCTTTTCCGTTCCGCCACCGAAGTTTTTCCTCTACGAAATAAATCGCAGAAACGTGTTATCTATCTGTTGAGTACGCTAAGAAACTTGAATTATTTTAATAATTCACTATTATTATTATCAATTATAATTAAATTATTTTTTTGTTTAAATATAAGGTGTCAGTGAACCGAGAGCATGTATGTATTTTCAGTATTGAGTTTGTTCACTCTGTTAAAGAAATGAATCATAATGTGAGATATTCTCCTTAGTTATCTTTGTCGTGGATGATTCAGTAAGCAATATAATCCAAATTTGTTTGAAGTAATCCAGAAAGTCATGTCGTATGAATTAGAAGTGAAGCAATAGGATAGTGATATTTTTCTTTCTCAAAAGAGCGAAGTGAAAAAGGTGCTGGTGAAATTAAAAATGTTTTAATGTAATTCGTCAACTCATTCATATGGAAGTTAACTTGAAATGATCAAAGCTTGACGTTGGAGAGAAGGAAGATCTTACTCGGTTTAAAATATTGTTGGAAACTTGAGGCATCTAGGTAAATTTATTAAAAGGAGGTAATTTGTGATTGAATTTAGTGAAATGGTAAATTTTAAAATTTTTACATATAAATGCATGACTTTAAATGAAGAAATTGCACTTTTAAACATAGTTAATTAAATTTTCTGTTTTATAAAATTGTAATATGAAGCATGCTTTTGGTTTTTAGTTTTAATTGTTTTAAGTGGAAGACCATTATACTATTTTACAAACATAGAGCGTTTTGGTGAATTTGCATCTTCTAATAATTTTTTTCTATGTGGTAGTCCTTTGAACACTCTTACTTGGTAAAACTACATCAGCATCATATCTTAAGAAGGTTAAAGTTCTATGCACCTCAATAATTATTGATATAATTTTATTTTTTTTCTTGGATTTGTTTGGTGACCATCGTGAATACGATGACATGTGCCAGGGAAAAGAAGATTATGAGATTATGATTGTTAAGAGCACACTTGGATCAACATAATCAAATCTTATAATTAGAAAGATGGTTGATGAAGATTCAATACCAAAATATTGCTTGATAAAGAGTCTTTATAAGTATAATGGATCGATACAATCTGTTGAATTAATTTTGAGGTGGGATCTCAATTGCAGTGAAAAATTCAAAATTTTGAGAAGCATTTTATAAAAGATGTTAAAAAAAAGACCCAAAACACAACTTGATAAAAGTCTTTAAGCTTTATAGGTGGTGGATCAATTAATACACCTTATTAAACTGATTTTGAAGGTAGGATCTCAATTGTAATCAAAAAGCTCAAAATTATGAGAAAGATTATAAAAAGATGTTAAAATAGTCCAAAACACAAGTCGTGTTAACAAACATGACTTTAAAAAATATATGCAACTTGTGCTCATAGGCACAACTTCTATATGTGTTTTGAAACAAGACTTTAAACTTGAAAATTTTATTAACACCAATTGTGCTTAGAAACACAATTTCTTTATTTTGAAGTCATTCATTCAAGTATGATTTTCGTAAAATTTCAAAACTTTATCTATTTCGATGAATTCAATAACAAATTACACATTTTTAGTAAATTTATCCATATAATAAGTACGAAATTAAATGCATGGTACCAGAAAATACATTGACAAGAAAAAAAAAAAAAAGTGGTACTGGTTCATTTGAAGACATCAGATGAAGATATATGTACTTTCACTCTCTCAAATTATATCTTAGAACGTTTTCCTAAATATGAGCAACGAAATCTAAAAATAGTAAAAACTGAAATTACTTTAATCTTGTTCTTCTTGAATTATTGAAGACTAAGTTTTAGCAATATTCTTACTTAATTTTTGGTTTTGTCCTTTTTACAATACCACTTCTTAAAATTCTATTTTGTAATAAACACCGTAAAGATCGATGGAAGTGAAAGTTACTTTGTAAGTCAATATTAGTAAAAATAAGCTTTTGATAGAAAATAGCACTTTTCTTTAATTATATAAAGAAAAATTAGGTTTTTCATTCTACAATGGAGCAATTATTTGAAGTAAAAAAAAAATATAATATCACAGTGATAAAATTTGAAATGGTAATAAATTTGGTGTTTAAATACTCTATATATGCTTCTGTAAAATATCTTAATTGATAAGTGGTTTGACTACAATTATTTGATCCACAATTCATAAACAAATTTGTGTGTGTTCATATATCATGTGTAAAAGCATGGTAATTCAAAATCATATTCAATACTCCTTTTCTCAACATCTTAATTGAAGACTGGTAAAGAATCAAAATCAATTAAATTTAAAATGTGGATATACAATTAAATATTGAAGTTGTAAATAACATGGCAAATTTCCCAAATTAGTGTAATTTTTTTTTAAAATTCCCAAAATGGTGTATTTTTTATTTTATTTCCGGATATGGGTAAATTGTGCAGAGATTGTACGATATCATTGTGAATAAATCGTTCTATTATTGCACGATTTAATTTAAGATATATGAAATCGTGAGAAGATAATACAATTTAGTTAAAGGAATGAAATTGTGGAATAAATATACGATTTTAATTAAGTAATTAATTGATTAATTGAAATCATTAGGCTACTGAAGAGTTTAGGGTAATTAATTCTTCCACCTTTCCTCTCCTATTTTTCGTTATTGTATTGGGTTATGCATATAAAATTAGATTATAATTAATGCATATTGATAAAACCCTTTTGGAAATTTTGATGAAAATGAAAATGTAGTCATTGAAATTAATTAATTGTCATTTAAGTAATTAAAATAAATGTGAAATTAATTTGAATGGAAGAATATGAATAAAAGTTACTTGTTTTAATTTGAATAGTTTATATATATAGAAAAAATTTAAATTATTTGAATTGATTAGTTTTTAAAATTTATTTACATTTTTTTCCTTCTTAAAAGTACTAACTTGAACTCTTTTTTTTCTTTTATAAAAATTCTGAAACTTATTTATATTTTTATAAAAAATTGCAGCAATGGTTATTTTTATAAAAGAAAAAAAATCAGACTGGAAGTAGTTTTAAGAAGAAAAAAAATTTAAATAAGTTTAGGAATGTTTATAAAAGAAAAGAAAAAAGCAGAAGTAGTTTGAGAATTTTTATAAAATTACAACAATGATTATTTTTATAAAAGAAAAAAAAGAGCATAAGTAGTTTTAAAAAAGTAAAAAATATAAATAAGTTTTAGAATTTTTATAAAAGAAAAAAGAGAGTCCAAGTAAGTACTTTTAAGAAAGAAAAAAAATATAAATAAATTTAAAAAACTAATCAATTTAAATAATTTAATTTTTCTCTATATATAAACCATTCAAATTAAAACCGGTAACTTTTCTTCAATGACTATATTTTCATTTTCATCAAAATTTCCAAAAGGGTTTTATCAATATGAATTAATTCTAATTTAATTTATATGCACAACCCAATACAACAACAAATAGGAGAGGAAAGGTGAGAGAATTAATTACCCTAAATTTTATATGTCTAAGGGTTTCAATTAATCAATTAATTACTTAATTAAAATCGTACATTTATTTCACAATTTCATTCCTTTAACTAAATTATGTTATTTCTCACCATTTCATATATCTTAAATTAAATGTGAAAATAATAGAACGATTTATTCACAATGATATAGTGGAATCTCTGCGCAATTTACCCATATCAGGAAATAAAATAAAAAATACACCATTTTAGGAATTTAAAAAAAAAATTATACTAGTTTGGGAAATTTGCCAAATAACACGTTATCAAGATTTATAAAAGAAGTTATCAAACACTTGTAACAAATACATCTAAATTACATCAAAGACTCCAACAAAACCTAACTTAACAACATTGCTACATAAAAAACACTACAACTTCATAACAAATAACAAAGTCTTTCATCGTTAGACATTCAATAAAAATACAAATTCAAAGACTTTGTTTACTTCTTAACTTCAATTATAAATCATGTGAAGATGTCATTAAGTCAAACTTAATGCTAGAGACAAATCAAATAAGTCAATTTTAAAAGACTTTTGTTATAAACCTTCTAATTTCCTACACCTTTTTATCTATCTATTCTTTTATAGCTTTTTTTTTTTTCATCTTTATCTTCATTTTCTTTAAATCTTAATTTTATACTTTATCTTTGTTCCTTAAATTCATTACGTGTATTTTCTTCTCTTTACTTATTTTATATATATATATATATATATATATATATATATATATATATTAAAATTTCATCACAATTTCATTCGTAATTACATAATATTTTTCAAAAATAAATTGATATTTATTGTGTCTTTTTTTAATTATTAATGTGATCTTATGCCTATTCCATCAATCATATAATAATGTGCATTAGAAGATATTATGTACTGTATTATAGTTAATATCTAACTTAATTACTTTATTCAAAAGACACATCATTATGTGTTTGTTTATTAAAAGGTATGGTCTTTAAAGTTTTTTTTTTTAAGTATATAAAGCTTACCTATTTAGTGCAACTTCACAAAGGTTTTATAGCTTAGATAAATAGATCTGGAAGGGTTTAAGGATCAAATCCAAAATATCACTAGGAAAATAGGTAGTGGGGGATTGTTATGATGTGTATCCAAAAAATAAAAGAAAACAATAAAGATGTAAGAGTAGATCTAATAGTTACTAACAAAATAACTCAGGTATCGAAAAAACAAATGAGTAATATGAATTATTATTGAGTTAAATAATCACTTTTTGTAAGGTTATGCAGGTATATTTTTTTCTGTTTAATTCACAGTATGATACATATGTGTTTATATTGTCGGTCAAATCTATTTTATAATGGAGGAATATTGTCTTACATGTTTGTTTTTATAGTTACAAGTATATTTCATTTTTTATGTCATATGGGCTGGTCCAAGGTATACACCAAGTGCACATGCTCAATTTATCAGAAAAGCCACAACATAGGAATGAAGATGCATTTAAGCTTCTTAGCATGCATAATCATACTAGATAATGCATAATCGTTCTAGATAAGAAAAAATAAAGATGTATAGCTTGTCATTTAACTTTTTGTATTTAACCTTTTGTGTGTATAGAAAGAATTTGAAGAATACATATTAAATAAGCTATTGTTGGAGAAGTTAATAGAAAAGTACCTTTAATTAAGATTTATTTATTTTGAACAGATAAAAGATAGAATTAATGAGAGTATTTAAAAAATGTTCCAATCCTATTACAATAACAAAATAACAAAAGAAAGAAGACTAAACATACTAATTTACAATAAATTCAAATTGTGAGTTAAATAAGAGTGAGATATTTCTTGATTAAAAAACTCTATTAAATAAGTTAAAATATTACTATTAGGATAGACAATATTAGCAAGAGGAATAAGAAAAGAAATGTATTATTATTAATCCTTCTCTCCCTTATTTTTTTCTTTTTTACATATATCTTTTATTGTATACAAATTGGAACACTCAAGTATATATATATA
>Ga0209489_105955_pt1 | contig 20273 bp, 7 predicted proteins | sample SiratrowhiteBW_FD_187527 | JGI IMG/M metagenome (GOLD analysis project Ga0209489, IMG submission 187527) | Root nodule microbial communities of legume samples collected from California, USA - Siratro white BW (SPAdes) (version 2) | ecosystem: Host-associated > Plants > Roots > Nodule | place: USA...
TATATATATATATATATATATATATATATATATATATATGAAACTCCTATTTTATACTTTATGATATCAATACTTGATCAAAATAATAGGTGTTGGATTTTTTTCTAAATGAAAGTTTCACCCAAAATATAATTTCATTTAATTTATTTTATCTATTCTTGGTAATCTATTCTTACAGAGTTTAAGAACCCTCTGAACTCTTTCTCGCTTCCCTTCCACCTGACCAATTAGTTTGTTCCAAAAATCTCTTAAACCAAAAAAGAAAATCCTTCAGAAACTTTAGCTGTTTAAAATCATAGTTGGACTTGTTGATCCAACGGCTTTCCACTTCACTTAATTTGTACATCAAAAAGTTCACATCCTCTGTTGTTGAGGTCAAACAAAACTGCGGGGGCAGACAAAAGTTGAGGAAATCAAACTGAAAAAAAATTCAGATTCAGTGATGAATAACCCATCTCTAGGAATCTAGAAGGAATCTAATATCTTGTAGGTCCACGTTCCTTGATCCCGTCTCAGCTGGTTCTTCCGTGGACAGTTGTTTCCTCTTTTCCTGCAACACCAATAGTTTCTCTTCAATGCTGTTTTGAGCAATGAATCGAACAATCTTCACGGGCTGTGTCTGTCCAATGCGGTGGACACGATCCATTGCTTGTTCCTCAACTGCATGGTTCCACCACGGCTCCATGAAGTAGAGTCTAGAGGCAGCTGTGAGATTTATACCTGCACTTGAAGTCCTGAGGCTTGCGAGCAGAACAGTTGGGCCATCACCTTCTCGGGCTTGAAACTGTTCAATAACGTTGGCTCTGTGTTTAGCATTCATTGTCCCATCAAGACGCAAAGTCTTGAAACCAGCTGCCTTCAGAGGCTCTTCAAGTAACACCAGCAACTTTCTAAATTGTGAAAATACAACTGACTTTACAGATGGATGTTGGTCCCTTGATTCTTTCAGAAATTTTATCAGGGTAGACACCTTCGATGATAACGGTGTTTCTGATTCTGAGCTCAGTTCAGCACTGTTTGTCTCTGGCTGGGGAGTGGGTGAGAACAATTCAGATGCTGAGAGTTGTCGCCGGCAAAGAGGACAACCACTGGAGTTCCTCTTTTCTAGAGATCTCATGATACAGTCATGGCAGAAAATGTGAGCACAACGCGTGATCACAATCTCCATTGGAGGAGATAAGCAAATTGGACATTCAAAATCTTCACCTTCTTGCAGCTGCCCAAGTATTGTTTGCAGCAATTCAGGATTATAAGAATCAACTGCTTCTTCTCCTGTTAGTAAAATAAAACCTTATGTCAGACATCTTTATATCTCACCTAAGTAAGTTTCACTGAGTCTAAGCAAAGATCCATCTCTAGTGACATAGTCAAAACATATTGTCAAATATATGTTTGTTCCAAACAATTCACATATATATTTGGTCATACGATCACTATCGATTTGTGAAAATCAAATAGTGAAGAATGAAATAAACACAATCTTAGATTTCTGACTACATGTAACCTTGGCCATTGCTTAAAATGAAATATCTTGCCAGCATGCATGTAGCTCAATTGGCATTGATACAAAGTCTCTTACGACTTGGAAGAGAGATGATAGAATTGGAAGTTTGATCCTCCATCAGTGTCCACATCCTTCTCCCCTCCCCAATAACTTGCCTTTCCATTTTGAACATATTAAAAAGGATTTCAATTAAGCAGCTACACAATTGAACTTGAGGAAGGTACTTTCCACACCCCAATAAGACAATAAGAGGTACATAAATTATTTCACCACATAAAGCTGAAATATTCCATTCATATAATGCCTTGCAAACAGTGCTTCGAGAATCAGAACTTCATAAAGCTGCAATATTCCACTTATAGGAAGAGTAATTTATACATGTACTGTCAAGGCTGCAATTTATACATGTATTGCTGGTAAAAGTTTCTTTGAAGTTGAATGGGAACAATATCTCATAAGTATAATGCTTTTTTGAACTAAATTCAGGCTGAAGCAATTATGGCACTGAAAAAGAAAGCCTGAGAAACCTAACAGAACTACTGATTGGATCAAGTTGAGGAAACTATTGAGTAAATAACTATAAGCCAAAATTATACCTTCACTACTTGTAAGGCTGCGTTGTGGCTGAAATTTATACAATTTCATATCAGCACAGATTTGGCGAAGTCTTAGAATACAACTTAGCATCTCGGTATAGATGGAAAGTGGATTAATCTCACAGGCAAAACTTGTACTCAACGATGCCTGTGTTTTCTCTTTCTCCCGATCATACAGCTGACGTTCTTCCATAGAAAGCTCAACATAACAAATTTCTACGGTTTTAGGTGGCAGACACACCAATGCCATATCTTTTGTTCTTCGCAAAGCAATTGCTTCCATCAAAACCTACAAAATAAACCAGGAAAAACGTAACCTTAAACAAAAATATAAGACAGAAAAATACAATAAGAATAATTATAAACCATCACTAAAATTAAGCACAAAAATTCAACTGCATTTCAGCATTACACGGCTGCATATAAACTAAATAAAGACTTAAACTAATGTTACACTACAGTTTATGCCCACTTGCAAGGGCAACACCCAATCATATTGTGAAGAAAAACAACTAACCATACATCGTGTTACCTGCAATCGTGTGAGCCCTTTTTCTAAGCCCTGATTAAGAGGGCGTTGCACCAACTCTCTCCAATGTCTTCGCTCCGAAAACGGATCAAACCGCAAAAAGACCATGAAAGAAAACAAATCAATGCAGCCACTTTGAATCGGTGTCCCTGTTACTGCCCATCTGTACTTACCTTTCAACTTGCAAACCGCCTGACTCTGTTTGGCAGTGAAATTCTTGATGGTGTGTGCTTCGTCCAATATAATTCTCCGCCACTCCATTACCTTTGCCGGCATCCCCATCGATTCATTAGACAAAGTAGTGTAAGTAGTCAACACCAAATCATGCTTCTTAAGCTCCTCAGTATCCTCTGTCCTTTTTTCCCCGTAATACAAGTAAGTCTTCAGTGCACCAGTCACAGTGTGATCCTCCAACTGCGTTATCCATGCCGACATAACAGAAGGAGGACACACCACCAACGTTGCTTTTGTTTTCACTCCGGTTCCAAGGGAGTACTCACCTTCATTCCTTCGTCGATTCTTTAAAGAAACCGACTTTCTGTCCGTTCTCCATTTCTTAGAGACACCCATTTGGCTCCTTTTATCAAAAGCAATCAGAGAAAGCAAAGTTAAGGTCTTTCCTAACCCCATCCCATCGGCGAAGATGCCACCTCGCAAAGGGTCGGGCCTTATATCGGTTTGATAATCGGTTAAGATATTTACGAACATGCCATCATTTTCTTCCCAAAAGGGCGGCAATTCATCGGCTTTTTCTTTGCGAACGAGCCACGCCAGACCCTCCTTCTGGTGAGGGAGAAGCTCGGTTCTGATGATGCTCCTGGGAGGCTCCAAGATATCGATGGCGCGGTTCTTGTTGTCGAGGTTGCTGTTGACGAGGTCGAAAATGGCGTCGACGGTCATGGACTTCTTCTGCGCCTTGGTGGCCTTAACGGCGGCGGATTCAGAGAGGGTGAAGGCGGCTTCGGACTCAGTGATGAGCCTGCGGGGGGAACGGGAGATGGCGTCTTTGACGGCGGCAAAGTCTTCGAGGCGGGCGAAGATGTGGATTTGGCAGAGGATTCGCCAGGTTTTCCGGCCGTCGGGTACGATGGCTTCGACGTTGATGATGTCGCTGTCGATGAGAGGGGAGAGGACGGCGGCGATGGTGCGTTCAATGTAGCCGATGGGTTGGCCTTGGATGTTGCTGACTTGGATGGCGTTGGCGTCGTGGGTGTTGCAGGGCTGACGGTGGAGGACGACGAAGGAGCGGCCGCGGACGGTGCCGTTATGGTGCTGCACGCCGACGATGTTGGCCTCCATGAAACCGAGCAGGAATCTGTCTGAAGACGAATCCATGGCTTTGGTTCTCGGCTTCTTGAGTTTTGCAGTCAGCCGTTGGGGTTTTGGTCTTCCAATTTTGAATTGCAGAGGTATTTAAACGTCAAGAAACTACTTCTCCACATCTGTCTTTTTTTCTTTTCATATATAGTATATTTTGTAGATTCGCACATAAGAAAGAATTTTGAAAACTACGAAAATTCTTTTTATGTGCACGTGTGATTTTTCTTTTAGTCTTTTTTTCATATGGCATTTTTTATATTGAGGAAAGAAAAGTGTAAAGCAGAAAAGCAGAAGATAAACAAGAAATAGAGTAAACATAAATATTGTTGAATTGATAGTATACATAGAATAAAAATAAATTGTTTGATTGGATAAAGAAAATAAGTACAAATCAAATTTCTGACTATTTAATTTAATTTTTGTTTTATTTCATTACTTTGTATTTCTATCATTATTTTATTATCTGGAATATTATTATTATTACTATTATTATTAGCGGAAAAAGAGGTGTCGTGTCATAACATTTTTATTACATTAAAATATATATAAATTTATAAGTTCTAAAGTTTTATTATTTTGTGAATAATTAACTAAAATAGAAAAATCAATACAATAATATATGTATATAATTTATTAAAGTAGTATTAAAAAATTACATAAATATTATTTAAAAAACTAGTTCTTTAAAATAAAAAGTTTATTTAATTATTTATTTTATTAAATAAATAAATTACTTTTTATTTATTAAAGAATAAAATTGTTCAATTAAAAGATGAAGTTATCAAATGATATATCCTCTTATATGATATTATGTATGTATTATTAGTAGATTTAATTTAAATTTCTCATAAATTTACATATTTTTAATTGATTTTTATTAAATTCTTTCATAAAGTTTTATAATTTTTAATGGAGTTTTCTTATTTATTTTTTTTACTTGGTGGTGTGATTGTTATCTTGTTTATTGTGTCCACATGTAAAAAAAATTTGAGGACTTCTAGTTAAAATATAATAATATTACAATTAATATAAAATGATAAGTAATTTTTATTACTTTTATTGAGAAAGTATTAGGTAAAAATATATTATCACTGTCATTTACATTAATGCACTAAGATAGTTAAAATAAAGATTGATATTTTAATTGTAAAATTGTAAGACTCTACAACTTTACATACAATATTCTATTCTAATTTCATTCATAATACAGAATTGTTGTTCACTACACTAACAATACTATTGTTTACCTTATTGGATGAATTAATTAAATTCAATTTAAATTTAAATAAAACTTGATGTACTTAATAATTAATGTAATTAAAATTTTAATTGTTAAGTGTGTTGTCATCTGAATCAAATAATTAATATAATTAAAATTTATCTTAAGAATTGTTTACTTCCTCTTAGAATTGAGTTTTAATTAAACAAATTTCAAACACAGTTAAATAAATAACAACATTCATGGTTGACCTTCTTAAATGAATGTGTCTCAATTAAAATAATATACACACACATATATATATATATATATATATATATATATATATATATATATATATATTTAGAAAGTAAAATTTAAGATTTTACTATTTAAAATTTTGTTTGAATTTTTTATTATTTTAACTATAAAATCGATTTTAACTATCATTGTGGTAATGATGATGACGGTCCTTTTTAGTAGGTATTGGTAATGTAATTAAATTCAAGTTTACGTGTAGGATCGTGAAAAGTTAACCAAAATGTAAATCGTAGAATCAAAACAAATATAATAGATTTTACTTTTTTTAAAAAGAAATATGATATTATATCTATAAAGTACAGATGCATGTTAAAAATGTTTTAATTGAAACCTATTTATGCAAGAAGGCACATAGTGCAGAAAATATTGTTTATTTTAATAAACTTTAGAATTTATTTTAACTAAAATTCAAACTCAATTAATTGAGAGAGTTAGTGAGTAAGGTTAAAAATATAAGGTAAATGTATTATATTAATTTTAATTGGATGGTGTAGAGTGATATTACATATACGAAGAAGATAATTGCATTAGTTATAATTACCATAATATTTTATTTCAACTGAATTCATTCACCAAGAATGTGATATTTTTACATTTTATTAGACAATCCTACTGATTTTGCTATTCCACTATTATATATGAAATCTGAATAGTATAGAATATGTAAACTATAACATATATAAGTGATTAAGAAGGTCAAACTTAATTTTAAAACTACACTTCATTTAATATTTATTTATACAATATATTAAAGTATTAATATAAAATGAACTTTTAAATAAGTTCACGAGTCAGACGGCACTTATAAAAAGGTCACAAGTAACACACCAATGTTTAAACTATGAAATTGTAAAATACAATTTACGTTTAAATAGAGTTTGACTTATCCTAATCCATTTCTTTCCCTAATTATCATAATCCACAATAGTTGTGTTTTACACCATTTTTTCAATTTTTTGTTATTTTTTTTTTTTGAAAAAAAAAACTTTGTCGGTGGATCTCACATTTTTCCAAATTTTCATCTTTCCAATTTTACATTATTTTATTTTTATTAGTATCTTTTATATTCTTTCCTTCCATTTCTATCATACTAAATATAACCTTATTTCTGCATTTGAAAAAGAAAATTCACAATCTTTAAAATATTTGAATATAATAAATTTAAATTAATCACATTTCAAATATTTTAATTTAATTAGATAATTCAAATTTATTAAATTTTAGTTTTTTTATAAAATATTTTAATTACTACTAAATGCAACAAAAAATTTAAATATTAATAATTCAAAAGGATTAATATTAATAATTTTTTATCTTAAGATTTTTTCAATTGATGTTAATTAATCTTTTGCATCATCGAAATTATTTTTGGTCCATCGATCACAGTTATTGAGGTTGAGATTGATCAAATTAGTTGACATCGATCAAAGTTATATTATTAATTAAGGTTATGCTAAATTAAGGTTGTTCTATTGACTTTTAGATTAAGTTGAGTATAAAATCTCTTAACTAAAAAACAATCCTAATTACCATTTATTGAAAGTGTTTTCCTGGTCAACAATAGAAAAAAAATCCTAATAAAATATTAATAAAAAATAATATTATTGTAGATGATAAAATAATGATAACTGTAAATATAAAAAAATAATAATAGTAATAATAATGAAAAGACGTCAATTAACAAAAATTTACTTTACATATAAAAAAATATTTTTCTTGACATTAATCGAAAAAACCTTAAATAATAACTATAAATAATACTAGTCTATAACAACACAACAGTCCTAATAATGTAAATTGAAAATATTTTCTATCAACATTAATAAAAATCCATAATCCAACTAAACTGAAAGTAATTATAACAATGTCTAAACCATAATCAAATCGATAACCTTCAAATCAAAATCAAATTAATAAAAAGATTTGAAGAGAAAAAATATAAAATAAAACATATCAAGAATTTTAAAATTTTACTTTTTTTTGAAATTTAAAATTATCTAATTTTAAGTAATCTCATTACTCTCATAAAATTTTAAAATTTCAAATTCTTTTATAATTTTTTACTAAAATAATATATTTTGTCATAAAGTATTTTAAATCTAATATAAAAATGAAATATGATCTTAATATTCTCTCTCCAAATACACTATAAAGTGACATAAAAATAAAATATAAGAAAAAAATATATAAGCAAGTACAATGTAACCCAATAAAATCCAACCTACAACTTTATCTCATCCCTACTTCATTACATTTTTGTGAGTTTATTTAGAATGAAATTATACTAAATTAAAATTAGATCGAGAAATAAATCCATGAGTTTTAAGTCATGAACCTAACATAATCCAATTATATAATAAATATATAATAAAAAATTAATTATCTAATAATTTTATTATATATTTTTTAAAGTTTTATGAAATAGCATTGCTTTTTTTATATTTATCCATTCCAACTCAAGTATAATTAAGTTAAATATAATTATGATTCAATTTATTTAAATTTAATTAGGTTGTTTAAAAAATTAAACTAAATAGATATATCTTGGACTGATTATACCTATTTAATTAATTAAACACATTAAAGAATAAAATATTCAGCAGAGCAAATGATACCATTTAATAGAAGTTTCAACGGTTATCATTCAATCATTCAAATAGTTATATAGTTATATAAAGACTTTGAAGATGAAGAAAAACAACAATCAACAAATAAACAATTAATATAAATACAACATATTTATAGAGAATATAATTCATATTTGAGTCTCATTGTTTATATGTTTTTTGAGAGCAAGCTATTGTAAATTCTTCACTGTGTGAATGATATCTTGTGAGCTTTGATTATTCTCTCTGTTGAGAGTATTTTCTCATTATTGAGACACAATTAAGACTAATATACCCAAAGAGGTGCAAGAATAATTGTTTTCTGGAGAAGTGTGAAAACTCGTTTGATTAAAAAGGTGTAGGATACTCGTTCCTAAAGAGGCGTGAAAATCGTTATCCGGAGAGATATAGAATACTTATTTCTTGAAGATGTGTCAAAACTAATTTCTAGTGAAAACTCTTATGCAGCTTGATTAAGGAGACTGGACGTAATTTTGTTTATAGGGTGCACCAATATTCAAACTCTCACTTTTGAAAAACCAACTATAACTACATATACTTTATATTTACATGACACCAGACTTCTCCTTTCTCTTACCATGTGTGAGATATGATAAATAGAATTTTCACATTGATTGTAGATAGAATATTCCTCTTACTAAGGTTATCTTTTGTAGGAATTATGTTCCTGATATTCCTTTAGATGAAAGTTATATAACGCAAAGCTTTAACTTCCACGTTTACTCCCAAATAGCCTTTTTGTGTGACCTCCATTTTAAACCATGTAGGACTTCGTAAGCTAGTGTAAAACTTTATGTTAACGCGATTCATTTTATCTTTCTCTCTTCACCTATAAACATATCAACTCTGTCATGAAAATTAGTCATAATATCTTCTCATACAAATCACGGGCTTCTCGATTTTAATTATGATTCTCACAACTATAAGCTTCTAGTAAGTTGGATCTCCTCTTCCATCTATGTTATGCTAAAGTCTAATATGAGTGACATTCCTTACTTTTTCATCATATCCATTCCAACCAATTACATTAACTATATACTCTACCACATTTTTAAGATCTTTCGAATATAAATATTTTCTCTTATTTTGTTTCCCCAGCTTTTGTAGATCATTCCACCTCAAACTTAGCCACTACAATTGAGTACCACATAGCCCAAGTTGTTTTCATAAGGATAAATCTACCTTTGTATGTGAAGTAAGTCTGCTGTGAAAATGAGATGGACCTGATACATACTTTCGTAACAAAAACACAAAAAAATTAGATGAATGAATCCAAACCCCAGTTCAAGATCCAATTGATATGTTTTTACATTAACTCTTGTAGAATCTCAAATGAACCAACATATTAGAAATACCAAGCTTGTAACCCCTTTCATCGGGAAGACTTGCGAAAATACTTATTCTTTTTTTCCTGATTTAAGCTATCAACTTACCTCTCTTACATTTTCCAAAGACTTTGTGACAAAATTTGACCCTTACGAACTCACTCTCTCCTAATCCAATTCATGATCTACAATGTCTTCTATAAAATATATCATTCGGATATTTGGTTGATAACTGTCATCTTAAAACAAATATATTAAGAAAGATGTGTATTCCTACTACCTTGAAAACCTAACTCATATTTATAGCATATCCTTTTGCATCTAAATGGTTCAGTTTAATTAGAAATTACATAAATGAGAATTCTATACTATATAACAATTTGATCTAGACATATTTGAACATGTAGGTACAGAACATATAGAGACACATAAAAAAAAATAGCTTTAGGTAAAATAAAATGTGAACTCGATCAATTATTACTTCGATGAAATTATAAGTTTTAGGTGAATAGAAGTCAGTAAGAAAATCCGTAATAATTATTTATTTTCTTCTATTCTATTTTTTTTTTCTCTAACCATAACTTGATCTTCAACCTTGTCAATAACATCCACACCGCCTAAGTATATTAATACTTGTACCTGTATAAAAAGCTAATTATTCAAAGAAAACTAAACTTAATTGTTATACTTTAGTTTTTTAAAATGAGATTGTTGATAAATAGACTAATTTAAACTTAAACAATTATAACTCGTGATATTTGAAAATATATTTTAAAAGAAGGATTTTCAGGTAGTTAAAACCGATTTAATTTAACTTAATTTAATTCAATTCGATTTACCCTAATTATAATATAGTTATGTTTATTTAAGCATTTATATAATTTAATTCAATTTAGTTGTTAAAAGATGAAAATGTATGCAGGATGACGAGCTTCTTTAAATAAAGGTCTTGTGCAATTCTCTAGCATCAAACACGATATACTACCAAACCATAAAACACCATCTCCCATCGAGAAGTCTAACACTCCACATTCTTCACTTTCCAATGAGATTTCTTAATTACTAGTAAATTGAGCTCTTAATCTTGAACCTCACACCTTTCCCCCTCCAAATTAATGAACGTGTTCAACTAATGATCTTCTTATGCCTATGATATGGGTTAGGCTACCTATAGATTTCTTGCTTAAAGCATTTTAGCCTTCCCTGGATATTAAAGAATGGTAAAGTCATTTACATCACATTACCCCACAAGAATGAAGGATTCATTCTATTTTCAATTGGGTACCCTTGCCTGTTCCCCATCTCCCTACTACTATTGAAAAAAAACAAAACATGGTTTTGTGCAATTGCGATAACTTTTAAAAAGAAAATAAGTGTTCCCAATTAAGGGGACCATTAGCATTATATAGTGCTAAGGCAAAGGTTGTTGAACTAACCCATGGCTATGCCTATATCTTAATGGACTTAGATTTTCCTACTTCGCTTTAACCTGTCCAACAGGATCAAAATTACTATAATTAACTTTCGTGATTTGTTTCTGCTTATGCGTAAGCCTTAATCTACGGAGAAAAAAAATATATTTTATTACTATAAACAAGTGAAATATTTTATCCACATAACTGTATAATCACGTGGATGATCTTACAACATCTATGAGCAATGAAATACATAATAGAGGGTACACGACGTTGGAGCGCACGACAATAATACTATTCCAAGAATAAAGAAAATATTAGCATCAAATGTGGTTCTTCTTATTATACAATATGAAACATTCTTCTTCTTCATATCTTTGGCATTATTAAAATGATTATTAGATAGATAGAAAATACCAAACTCAACTGCTTATTTGAGAGAGAAAAAAAAATAAGAAGGAAATGACGTTATTGGCTCAAAATATAAAATTATTTCCCCCCCTAAAAGAGACATGTAACAATAGAGAGGAAGAAAAAGCGAAGGTTATGTTTTTTTAAATAGACAATAATTTATGTTTAATGAAAAATGGGTGTTTAAGTTTAATTTACTTGTAATTTATAGAATGTATTTATTCATTTATTACCTCACTTTTTCATATAAATAAGGGACATTTTGTATTATTTTCTTTTCTTTTCGAGGAAATATATTTTTTCTTTTCTATTTCTATTTATACAAATAAGATGTATCTTTTTATACGTTGTTTCTTTCCTTTCAATTCGCATCTTTTGTTCACTGTTAAGAAAGGTCTTTCAAGCAATGATTGTTACTACAGGACGAACGAGCTTACTATAAAACCATTGTCTTAAATTCATGTTACTTCACTTCTTACAAAGAACTAAACTGTTATCTTTAAACAATGACAAACTGTCGTCACTAATCATGTTTTTATTGAGAGAGTTTTAAACTTTAACTAAGTCTATATTCTTTCAAGCAACCTTCAAAACAACTTTTCCCGCTTCTTTTATGCAATGGTTTCATAGAGTTCATTTATGAGTAATTTTGGCTATAATGTTGGAAGAATCAAGATCAGCGAGGGGCCTGCTAGTAAAAAGTTTAATGTGCCTCTTTTTCCTGATAATTATTTTACCGGCATTCATCGTTTCTTCATCGTTCATGGGGTTAGGTTCCTCTAGGGAACTATTTTCTCTGTTATTCAAGAACAAGGTAACTGACGTACGTTATGGTAATTAAACATATAATAAAACTATAAATTTATTTAGGACGAGGAACTGAAACGGTCATTGACTCTTTTAGAGGCAGCTTCAGCGACAAGAAAGTACAAGATGGAATCACGGGACAATGATTCTTATGACTAAGATAGCCTAAAATGCCATTGCACTAGCAATTATGTGTGACATAGCACCACGTAGTACTACCAGGGATGCTGGAAACTGAGGATGTTGGTTGATGAACATTAGAAAATCAATTTGTTATTGTTGATGGTGGTTGGGGGTCACTGGAGGTTCAAATTCCTCAGCCTGACAAAAGGAAAAAAATAAAATATTAGAGTCAGGAAGGTCTAATAAAGTTGTTGGTTGGTAGGTATAATTTTAACTCTTGTATATAAACTTCTTCTTTCTTGATTAAAAGATTATTCTTTGACCTCTTTGATGAGAATTGTTGTGCAATCTTTCTTAACTCAGATACCCATCTGCCCCGTGATAATTTGTTTGTAAAACTGATAAGTAATACAAGTTTTTCTAACTAGTAACTACGTATAAACTACGTATAATTAAAGGGAATGGTACCTTTTCTCCTCCTGATCAGAGGCTGCAGTTTTCTTGTAGTTTGGGAATGGCACTCGTCCTGACTCAATATGCTTAACATCCTGGACGAGGAGTTCGTAGTGTCTCTTGACTTCCTCTGGAGTTTTGCCACCAACAGCATGGGCAACATTGTACCAACGGTCAGGGGTGTCCTTGTCATAAACAGCTAGAGCCTTCTCAAAGGCCTTGTTGTCCTTCACACTCCATGAACCTGAGGCTGACATTGAACTGGATGCCATTTCTTTCAGGAAGGAAAACAAATGAAGTTGTGAAAGGTTTGACAGTGGTTAAGGAAGAGCAAAGAGAATGAGTTGGTAGCAAAGGTGCTATTAAGGCTGAAGAGTGTGTAATGATCAGACTCAAGGAAGAGCTGATGTGTTGAGAGGTAACAATGTGTGCTCCTTTTATAAGCACAAATGGAAGGTATTAGGTGGGGATAGTGCCAGTTGGCATCAAAATCTTGCCAAAATGAAATAGAATTATTATGATTTGTCTTCTTAGGAACCATGGAATTGAGCAGGCCCAAGAATTTGGGCAGCAGCGATGTGGGAGAATCAGTATCTTCATACAGTAAAAACCAATGGATGTATTGATAAGACTAGCCAAGAGCTTTTTATAACTTTTTTCTTCTTTTCTGTTTTCCTCTTACCCTTTCCCTACTACTTCATTTTTTTTTTCTTTTAACTTTGAAAGATTTATAAAACTAGTCCAAAATATGGTAATTTAGCATGTTCATTTTTACAGCCTATGAGAACTCATTTGTATAAGCTACTTTGGTGGATGATAATTAGTTTTGTTACAGCAGATATGAAGAGTTAGCAAAGGGACACAATCAGCCTCTTTGTTTTAGACAACAAACTTGGGTTGTGGTTAAAAACATAAGAACGTATACAGAACAACACTCTATCTGATAGGTCAACAAATGCCTATCTTTATTTTATTCTCTTACTCGCAGGGTCTTCAGTGGGTCCAGGCTCAAATCCACTGAATCCAAAGCTGGTACAAAAGGGAAACAAACTACGTGAGATATGTGCATAATTTGGAACGCTTGAAAAAAGAAAAAGAAAGTTAAAGTAGGGCCAAGTGTTATCCAACGGCTTGCATGTGAGGACTATGTAAGTCTGTGCATGATAATTAATCGGTGTAAAAACTTCCACGCATGCCACAAACAAAACAACCACAATATCTTGTTCAGAAACAGTTCGATTGCATATGAAAAGCTCTTGTGTTTTCATGTTGCTTGGTGGTGATCTTGTATCTGTACTTTGTCCTGAACAACATTCCAACACTCCTGCTTGGCCAGTTGTGTTCTACAATTATTGCTGTTTTTCCTTCTTTTTTTCACTCTGAGGAAAGGTTATTAAACTGACTCTTTTTAGCTGTTGGGGTCCCTCTTTCCCTTTATTTGTTTCATGATTTATGACGAAGATTTTGTTGATTTTAGTTAGATGGCCACAATTTAAATGTCGGTTATTACGCAAATAATTAATCTGTTTTTCTAAACAAACAGCTTATGCATTTATGTCTTTTGATTTCGTACGAGGCATAGCTTGGAGCATTGTCATGGCCATGTAGGAAACAGACGAGCATATCATTATATGCAACATCCATTATATGCAGTCTGAAAATCATGTAACGTGCAAGTGGTCAAATAATTCCAATTATTACAACATTAAGAGGAACCGGCATGTGATGAAGAAAAGAGGAAGCCGTTTGACCCGGAAATAAATTATACTTTTATTATTCTTCCGTTGTTCTTATGTCAAAAAATAGTTTCAGTAGATTATATCACTACATCAAATACCAACAAAAGCACTACTATTATTTGTATATGAAATATCTTTCATGATACTTTGCTTTGTCTTTTGCTGTTACCTTAGGCCAATGCCATCAAGCAAAATATACAGATTCAGCAATTGCTCATATACCCTTAAGGCCAATTGTAGTATAGGGACAATAATCTTTAGCTTCTGAGTTATACCAAGGCTCATCAAAACAACAGGAACACTTTGGAGTTTTACCCCTTCTGGATTAGCACGTGGGTTGAGTCTTGCAGGCCTTTTCATTGGTATGGCTTTTACACTTGTTAAGTAAAGAACATCCACAATCATATCTTTTTAACTCATATATGGTTTGTCTTGGGCAAGAGCAAGACAATAAGGTGACAGAAAACATCATTAACCTAGTTTCTATAAATGGTTATAACTCTGCAGTTCAAGATGACCAAACCAGAACCTAGTTCTTGAAAGGCTAATTTGTACGCCAAGATACAGTAGGAAGAATCGTCAGATTTATGGCCCACTTATTTATTGAGTGGAGGATAACATAAAGATGTGGCCTTTTGATGACACTAAAGATAAGAAAAAATGTACCATGATGGAGGAGTAGACATTCATTTTAGTACATGATATATTGCAAGTATCAGTTACAAAATCCCTACTTTAGTTCATGCATGATTCTGTAAAATCACTTGGTTCTTCTCTACTTCACTTTCTTAAACAAAATATAAAGTCAATGTTATTGTGTAAAGTGTGAAAAAGTTCTTCTGACATCACATGAAATTAGTCTTTGAGCTGGTAGGCAGAGAAAAACTTGTGACAGAAGGAAAAGAAAAAAAATCAGAGAGCAACATAAAAATCATAGCAATTATAAGTTTAAGCCTAAAATTGAGCCAGGCATTATGTTCCACTAAATTTAATTATTTAGAGCTAATAATTCTCTCAAATTTTACTAATTAATTGCTGCACTTATTTATTTCTAGAACCAGCTTTTGCAGTTTCTTTTGCCAGCCTCATGGCTTGTACTCATCATATTTCCAGTTTCTTTTAAGCTATTGTACAAGATACCATACCATTACCTTTTCCTGTTGTAATTGCTGGTTTCCAATTTCTCTTGAATTGAACTTTTTCCCTTTTAACTTTCTTTTTGATTCATTTGTTAATCTTCAAGTACTGACCACAGAGACATGGTGCGGAGAAGAGTGTAAAATCACAATCAGTCTACACCACAAACTGTTGGTGTGCTACGTGCAATGAATGTGATTACTAACTATGTACACCACAATTTTGAGCATTCTTGATTTAGGTTTATTATGGTTTAAATAAGAAGGTAATGCATATATGTACTGTGTTTTTGATTCGAATGAAGAATTAAAATGACTGAATATAATAGTGAAAGGTTAAATGTTCGTTTGAATTTTGGAATTTGGAATAACAGTAAAGCATATTTTTGAGAGGTCGGTGTAGTGATGGCATGGCTACAGGTATCAAATTGGTTTAGAGTGCCCCCTCCCTATGGAATTGTTTTGTTTGCAACATCTTGCAACTAGGCTTTGGCCTCATGAGTGTAGTATATTCGCCAGAAGAACCCAAGATTGATGCTCAATGTATAGGAATTGCTTGCAATAATGGTTCATATAACAAACTTGTACTTAACTTTATATAGTTCATAATTCTTTCGAAGATCTTTCCGATGCTGTAATGATAAGGATAGTTACCCCTTGAAAAGGATAAATCATTTGTGTGTCCAACTCTTTTTTTAAATGTAATTTGGTACAGATGAATGTAACAAGAGGCATGTCAAGGCTTGGTTTTGCTTTAGCATTCTTTTAAACTATTCTCTTCTTACACTATAAATTTAAATATTCATTTTAAAAATAAATTTCTTATTTTCGTGCTTTCTTAAATAATTATTTTTTATATTTTCTTCTCTTTTCTTTTCTGGTTATGCAATAATCGTCAACACCACTTACTAGAATGAGATTGATTTCTTAAGATTTTTTTTTTTTTTTAATTTAAACTATTTCTCGGTCTGAGTGTTTTATTATCTTTAAATGTTAATTAAATCATATTTTATTTAATATGGACTTTAATGTGTTTTTAATTCTTTTTAAATTAGCAAGTTTTGAATTTAGTATTTATGAAATAAATCTTTGGTCTTCATCCTTAAAAAAACTGAAATTTTGTTTATATATATATATCTTCCTACCATGTGTCACTTTGATATCCAATAATATTCCTTAGTGCCTATAGATACTATGTCGACATGTATATATAATAACAATTTCTACGTTCCCTGCACCAAATGTTGCTTATTTCTCTTAAATGAACTTTAGAAACCAAGATAATTTATATTTTGAAGGTATTCCAAAGAAGAATATTTTAAGATATCAAAAAACAAAAAATATTCTTTTATAGAAATTACTTAATATCAATAATTTTAAATTTTAGAGAAAGGAATTGGAAATAATTTTTTTATAGGAACTAAATTAAAACATCCTTGTCTTGTAAATACTAAAAACATATTTAAATTTTTAAATTAATATGATCGGTATTATTTTAAATTTATATTATATTAGTTATTTTTATTAACTATAGGAATGATATTATCTGCCGTAAAAAGGATGCTACTATATTTAGAATTCTATGAAATAATAGCAGTATTTATATTTATTTGATTCATCGAAAGAATGAAATAAAACTAATTAAATAATTATTTATAAGCAAATATTTATCATGGATTAAAATTATAGTATTTTTAAATTTAATTTGCTTGCTAATTCCATGAAAGTATTGAGTCACCCAACTAGTTAATTATTTACTAAATCAAATGAATCATTTTTGAGTCAGATTCTCTGTTAGATTTCTTTTTTTTTTTTTATGTTTCTCTATTGTGTTTTTAAAATATATTGGTTTTAATATATTTTAAAATATAAAAAATAGGGCACATCATAAAAAATTCCGGTAGAAAATTTAAATTTTAATACACATTAGTGTTTTTTTTTTCAAATAAAAAAGTCAAATAAGAGAAATAGTGTCTTAAAAATCGAGTCATTGATTCACTTAAGATACTATGCATCAATAAGTTAATAGTAATATATTGGATTTATTAATCTGTTGATCTATCTACAATTAAAAAATTAAGGAACATTATATGTCAAACATAATTTGATAAATCTAACTTAAGTTTAAAATTTCTATCACAAAAGGTACTAATATATGAAATAAAGAATAAAATTCAAAACAATAGAATATAATCATAATTTAAATTTTAAAACATCATACTGAAATAATCAATATCTAGAATAAAATTCTTAATAACAATACAAATCTATAAATAAATAAAAAACTTCATAGCACAAGTTTAATAAAAAATTAATAAAATTGAAAAAAAAAAATCAACATAGATGGCCTTAATTGAGTTTTTTTTGTATTGATTTAGACAAATCAATTCAATTTCAGTTACTTCAGATTTGATTGTATAATTAGTATGATTATCAATCTAACTTAGTTTGTGATTGGAGATTATATATATGTTGAAATCATAAGTATCATATAGAAGTTGTAAGGTAAAAATTTCTTTTGGAAAGGACACGTTTACTAATATAACAATTTTTTTAAGAATTATGTCACTACATATTTCACATTTTTTTCTCTCCACTATAATTATTTTTGAAAAAAAAAACAATTATTTAATTAGCAAACTTTTCACTTTAATTCCCTAATTTGCAATCATTTATAATTGAGACATTTCTTTTACTTATTTTTTATTTTCAAGTTTTTTTTATTTACATCATATTTCATTTCGATTATTATTTATTTTTATTTTAAAATTATAATTATACACTTATTTTTTATTAAACCAAATAATATACTTATTTACTTATTTCCTTTATCATTACATACATATATACAATGAATAAATTAATCTTTATTTAATAATTTAAAAGAATTTAATCAATATTTATTTTTAAAAAATACTCCAACAATTTTGTTTCATTTTTACTATTATTATTTAGATATTTTTTTAACAAACTAAAAAAAATTAATTCAAATATTAATATTATAATTTTTCTTCCAATTTCAATTTTATTATAAAAATACAGTAACAAAATTATTATCATTTATTCTGTCAAATTTAAGTTTCTTATAAAAATATAAAAATTAAATAATTTATTATTTATTTTTTTATTATAATTAATTAGTTCAAAGTATGTATAAAATATTTCATTTCATTCTCTTTGTATTTTTATTGTCATTTCAAAATTTTAGTTTAATCATTTTTATATATTTTTTATTTTAATTTGAAACCAACTAATAATCAGATTTCTTATAATTTAAGAAAATTAAATAAATTTTCCTTTACATACTTTTTTTTTATTTACCTCCCTCTCCCATAGAAATAAAAAATAAACTATACCAAATTTTAATTCTATTTTTAACAAATTTTTTTACTAAATATTTTCCTTTTATTTTTTATATTTTTAAATCTATAAATTACACTACCTAAATTTTTATTTAACATTTCCAACTGCATCTCCTAAATTCATTTCTAATGTTTTATTTATCAATAAAAATAAACATCTACAAAAGCTTAATATTTTCTTCTATTTTTTAAATTATTTATATTCAACTTTCCATAAGTTATTAAATTTTTTCTCTCATAAATCATTTAAAAAATTTTATTCCAATTTTTAATTATTTTTCAATATTTTTTTTATTTCATTCTCCTTTGCTCAAACCTTAAATCCTATACAAAGTAAAAGAAAAAAAAATAACCCCTCTCTCAGAATTTGACCAATGTTAAATCCAATTCCGGTAAAGTATTAGTTGCCGGAAACGCCAAAAAAAGCCTCCACTTGGTTTTCAGGGTACAAAATTTCAATCACTCGTTTGACTATCCTTGTCTAGTCTGTTCCAACAGAGAAAAAAAAATAAAAATTAAGGCACATTAATTTTTCGGAGACTGAATTCTCACTATAGATACATTAAATAAAATTCTTTAAAAATTCAAATAAATGTTAATTTATTCATTGTTATATGTATGTAATGATAAATAAAATAAGTAAATGCATATATAATTTTATTAAAAGAAATAGGTGTGTAAATTATAATTTTAAAATATAAGATTAAAATATAAATAATAATTGAAATAAAAGATTATGTAAATAAAAATGTTGTAAATTAGAAAAATAAGTAAAAGATATCTCAGATTTAGTAAATGGTGCTAGTTAGGAAATTAAAGTAAAACATGTGTTACTTCAATAACTTTTGTATTTCAAAAATAGTAATAATGGGAGAAAAAAAATCACATTCATCAAATGTTAATAAAGAATTTAATATCGGAAAGGATGGAGTTTAAGTTTATTGGAAAGGTTATAGAATTTTACATTTAATTTGTAAAGAAATATGGTTTTCAAATATATATTCAATCAATAAAGGAAAGATAAATATCTTAGCATGCATATGATGTCATTAAGATCATCAAAACATGAAAAATTGTGTGAACGGAAAAAAATCATATAACATTTGTTTGTTTTAAGATGGGAATTAAAATTTTCATTGTAGGTTTGATAGAAATTAATATTTGAAGCCTTCATATTTTTTATTTCATTCCTCCGCTACCGTGCTTTTGAGATGAAATGAAAAGTAACTGTTTCTTTCTTCAAACACCCTTTTCCTCTAACCTGTGTATAGTGCTGGAAACCTTACCTACAAGAATTGTATTATAAAAGCTACCAAAACACTTGCGCATATTTATATATATATATATATATATATATATATATATATATATATATATATATATATATATATATATATATATATTTTT
>Ga0209489_105957_pt1 | contig 20265 bp, 14 predicted proteins | sample SiratrowhiteBW_FD_187527 | JGI IMG/M metagenome (GOLD analysis project Ga0209489, IMG submission 187527) | Root nodule microbial communities of legume samples collected from California, USA - Siratro white BW (SPAdes) (version 2) | ecosystem: Host-associated > Plants > Roots > Nodule | place...
TTCTATATATATATATATATATATATATATATATATATATATATATATATTAGCTAATGTACACTACTTAACAACCAATTAGTCACATTAATTATGTTTACTTGTTTCTCTCAAACTTGTAATCTCTCCGTAATATCTGCAATTTACCAGCGTGTATACACTAATCTCCATTATATATGGCTCCATCATTCACGAGCTTAATTTTAGGTCAAACACTGAATGTTCAAGAAATATTTACTGTCATCTTTTGCAGTACCTGGCCTGAACATAAAATAATATTGATGGAAGATTATCTGGCTATCATATCAGCGCTTAATTATTATGAAACATTGTTAAGTAAAGCATTATTACATATGGTATAAGTGAAAGAATACCCAGAAAATAAGCTCTATTAATTATTTGGAGTTGGTATAGTATGCATGCTCCATGTTCTATTAAATTATCAATGTATACCTACTCTGTTAATTATTGGTTACATATATGATTTTTTTCCTTACTTACTAGCATACTCACCCGCACCGTCAGCGTGAAGAGTTTATTCTTGTAAGTAATAGATGTGGACACACATTGAAATTAACAATGTTGAAGTTAATGTATTATGTTAATTGTAATACTTTGTTTGTTTGGTTATAACTTTGAAGTAGTTTACTCTTTTTTTTTATCGGTAATAAATTAATATATAACAAATAAAATATTTACAAAGAATCATTAAAATATTGTACTTTTCAATTAAAATGACACTCACATACATTTCCAAACATTTTAGCTGCTTAGACGAGAACAGGTAAATTAGTAAAATTGATTCTTACACGATAAGCAAAGCGTAAATTAGTGATGGAAAATTAATAAGTATCCATGAGATCATAACAAGAAATAAATTAACAATCAATTTATCAATAAATAATTTGATAATTAAGTTATTAACAAATGATTTGATGGACAATATACCAATAAATAAATTAACTATCAAATTATTTATTAATATATTTATCGATAAATTGATCATTAGCAATTACTGAGAGATCAATTTGTTAATATGGACAACTAATTACTAATTTAATTAGATACTAATTTAGAATCTAATGACATAAGTCACTAAAACTTTGGTAGCTAATGTTAAATGCTAATTATTTGACTTAATCGATCAATAAATTTAATCATTATTTTTATTTTGTAATTATTTAGCAACCAAAATCTAATTTGGTGACTATTTTAGTTACAATTAATAATTATTTCATATGATAACTAAAAATTAGTCTCTAAATAACATTTTTATTGTAGTGTTTAGTAGCTAATTTGTTTTTTTTTAACTCTAGTGTACTATGACAATGTTGATACCCCTATATTATATATTTTTATGTCTTTCTGGTGAAAGAAAAAAACTCACCCATAGCAACGTACCCACAGCAATCGCAGCAACCTAAACCCTGTGAACTCATACCCACAGCAACTTGCAAATCATGTATTAGCGGACAGTTCGTACCACCTTAAATGATAACAAATTAAATTTATTTATTTTCATTCGAGAATGAATTGAAATCAAATAAATATTATATGGTGAGTCACTATGTTCGCCTACACACGGGTAGTTGTTAGAGTTACCATTAATTCAATGTCAATGTAATAGCTTTTCTTTTTATATATTTACATTTCTACAAAAAAATATATGCAAGCATTGTTGACTTTTGAACAAATCATCATAGTTGAACTATTTTAGTTTTCCTTTTCAATAAATTCGAGGGTTCAGTTTGATTATATATATATATATATTAGAGGTAACTTGATTATAGATTTAAATTATGACTTTATCCAAATTATAAATCCTCCTTACTAAGCCGACCTAATAATTAGTACACTTAGTTTGCTTAGAATAAAAAAATAGTACACTTAGTAGTACAGCACGGAAAAGAAATTATATATAAGATACTATGTACTCTTGTTTTAACGATGCAGAATTGGTCGACATTTTCGTTTCAATATTTTCAACTTTACTTGGTTAACATTATGTCAATACGAACTATTATATTCATATATAAATAATAGTTATGATAAACAAATACCAACTAGCTCTTCCTACGCGCAAGTTTCAGTTTATCCATAAAAGCTGGCATTGACTTTTGACTGCCTGTCACAGTTAATTTGAAATGTTGATAACTAAGAAGGTTAACACAAAAAATTATGATAAAAAATAGAATGTATCGTACAAATAGTTAAAAACAAATATTTGAAATGTTATCAATTTAGACATAATTTAAGAAAATTATGAGTGAATTTAAAGTCGAGATCAAATAATACGTTCAGATAGGGATTTTTTTTCACTAGTTTCATTATTTGTACCAACAACAATTCTCTTTTGACCGGTGATGGAAAAAAATATATATATTTTATTTTCATTCTCGTATCATTTGTTCATTTTTGATAACATTGTTTGAAACATATCTAATCGAAAATATCAAAGGGTTTCGAGATCACTAGCAGTGAAGTTAATAATATTAATATTGGTGATATGTAAAGATTTGACAAGTTTGATTTGAAGGTTTTGATAGGAAGGGACCCTGAGTATATAACACCTTGTATCTTAGTTGATCCAATCATTTTCAAGAAGGTTTGTTCTTAATATGACAATCATTAGAATAAAAAAACAATCATACAAGACAAATTATCAATTAACTTTGCTACTCAAAGAAGGTTAAAAGTGAAATAAGGAATATATAAAACATTATCTAAGACATGATTTGATTGATAAAAACACTTCCAGAATAATTTGCAAAGACTTGATTTCCATTTGGTAATTTGACAGAGATAGGATTAATTTGATGATATGAAGTGAAATGACTCAAGGATGAACAAATATGATAAGTATCACCACTATCAATAATCCAAGAACTAAAGGAAGGAAAAAATTTATTACTAGTGTGTTGTTGTGTTGGGAGGAATACCAGAGATTTGATTAGAGACATTGTTACTGGATTTAGACTGTTGTAGAAGGGTTAACAATGTTTGATACTACTCTGGAGTAAAACCAATATGCCGATAATGTACCTCTGACCTTGAACCTTCATGATTTTGCTGATTATTATTACAGTCTGTTTTATGATTTTTAAAATTGAACTTGAGGTAGAAAACCATGCCTTCTATAGCACATATCAATCACATGTCCTGTCTTTCCACAATGACTGCAGACATTAGAAGTATATCGTCTTCCAAAACTACTTTTGTCAATATCATTCATTGCTTTTGACTGATCTACCATATGTTCTTAAGAACTAACATGATAAGGTGAACTAAAATATTGTGAGGGATCAATAATTTCGGCCATGATAAATGTAGCAATCGGAGCTCTCAAATTAAAGCTCTGATACCATATTAGGCTATACAGTGTGAGATATCTGCTTTCGAGTCAAATTAAACATGGGAGACTGTTCTTCTTCCCAAGAACAAAACTGCCATATGTTGCAAATGAGTATTCAAAATAAAGTATAAGACTGTTGAAATATATAAAGCAAGATTAGTGACAAAGGGATACACACAAACAGAGGGCATTCACTACCTTAAAACCTTTTTTCCAGTAGCAAAGATGACCACTATAAGGTTGCTTCTTTCTCTAGCCTCTATATATAACTGAGAGTTAAAATAGTTAGACATAAATAATGCCTTCTTACATGGAGAGTTGAAAGAAGATGTATACACGGTTGTTCCTCCTAGATTGGCTTTTATTCAACCAGGACAAGTTTGTAAATTAAAAAAGGCTTTATATGGCCTTAAGCAAGCTAGCAGGGAGTGATTTGCTAAATTGTCATCTTTTTTTATTTCTGTGGAATATACTCAGTCTATGAATGATTATTCCCTATTTATTAATTCTTTTGAAGGATTTTTTACAGCATTATTAGTATATGTAGATGATATAATGTTGGCAGAAAATGATAAAGAAGAGATTGATCGAGTCAAAGAAGCTTTGAATAAGACATTCAAGATCAATGATCTTGGTGATTTAAGATACTTTCTTGGTTTTGAAGTAGCAAGAAGTAAGAAAGGGATAAGGATGAATCAAAGAAAATATGCATTGGAATTGTTAACAGATGCAGGTCTTTTAGCCTACAAACCTGCAGTCACTCCTATGGATAATCTTGTTAAATTGTCTTCTACTGGAAGTGTGCCTTCTACTGACGTTCATGCCTATAGAAGATTGATTAGAAGACTTCTAAATCTCACTAATACCCGACCTGACATCACATTTTCTGTTCAACAACTTTCTCAGTTTCTTGATAAGCCTACAATTGCTCATTATAATGCAGCAATTAGAATTCTAAAATATATTAAAGGAGCTCCAAGTCTTAGCTTATTTTTCTCATCCAGCAGTTCTGCCCATCTCAAAGCTTTTTGTGATAGTGATTAGGGCACCTGTAGTCATTCAAGACAATCAATGACTGATTTTAGTGTGTATCTTGGAAATTCCCTTATATCTTGGAAATCAAAAAAGCAAGGAACAATATCAAAAAATTCTTGTGAAGCTGAATATAGGGCAATGACTACTGTTACTTGTGAAATTCAATGACTAGTCTATCTTCTTCAAGATTTAAAAGTTCCTTTTGAGCAACCATCTCTTTTATATTGTGACAATGACTCCGCAAGATATATTGCAGCAAATCCAGTGTTTCATGAGCGCACCAAACATATAGAAATAAACTGTCACATTGTTAGAGAAAAGTTGAAGAAGAGTCTCATTCATTTGCTTCCATTTCCACCATAGAGCAACTAGCAGCGTTTATACCAAAGCTTAGATCCTGAGTCTTTCAAGAATATTTGTTCCAAGTTGGGTCTCATTAATATTTGCTCCCAGTTCTCTATTTTTGAGAAAAAATACAAAAAAAAAATCAGAAAAAATATTTTCATTCTCATATCCTTTATTTATTTTTGTTATCTTTGTTCATCTCTTTATTTTTTATAATACATTTTTTTTCTTGATTATTACTTCATCCATTTCCTAATTATAAATGGCTCGCGTTTTTTCTGTTTTCTTTGTGAACCTGTGTTTCAAATTTTGAGGGCAAGATTCTGAAAACAATTCTTCGTAACATTCTTACTTTTTGCTTAACATGCGACTTTTTCCCATTTCAAGCTGGCATGCATTTGCATGCAAAATGCATAGAAATGTGTGGCCTGTGGGGGAAATATTTGAACATTTCTCTCACGCGGTTTTCGTCAATTTATAATTTAGCAAAATCAAGTTGTAACACAAAACGATACAAAAATTTATTTTACGTATATTACTCAAGCAAGTAAGCTATCTGGTTGCTACTTGGAGTCTATATAAATCCCCCACTACCAAACTCACACAAATCATACACTTGCTAAGATCGAGATCCAAAAATGGCTTCTCATCTCCAACATTTCCTTGTTCTTGTCATGGTCACACTTCTCACAATCCCTTCTCGTGCACAACAACTCACTCCTGATTTTTACAACAGGGTTTGCCCTCAGGCACTTCCAATCATTAAGTCAGCTGTTCAAAGAGCCATATTCCGTGAGCGACGTGTGGGAGCATCTTTACTGCGTTTGCACTTTCATGACTGCTTTGTCAATGTGAGTTGCATACAGAGCCATGCACACGCATGGAGTCGTGATTTTTCTAACCAATTCATGCATGCTTTAATCCTTAGTTCATATCACATATATTGGATTTCTGCGATTTCTCACATTGAAAATTAAACATCAACAAAAAAATTACAATATGAAGCATTGCAGATATTCAAATAATGATCTGATAGCATGTGTCTGGTATAATCTTATCCCACCTTGTTTTCGACATGCTGAAATAATAAATATTAAAATGAAATATTTAATGATACTCTAATCCTTATAAAAAAGTATTAGTAACTATGTAGTGTTTCTTGTCCTACTGAATATTAGTATTCTTATTACAAGCAACTATCTTAGTACCTCAGGATTTTTTTTATTACTGACAATAAAGAATATATAAACGGGAAAGGATAAAACAAATATCAAACAAATATATCCTAATAAAAAGTACCTCAGGATTGTATCAGAAAGGATAAAACAAAAAGTCAGTCTCCTCATATCGAAACCTGTTATGGAACCTGTGTTCAGCACCGAAATCCCGTTGTAGTAAATTTGATGTAATCCACCTTGACTTTTGGCTGAGGAAACATTGTTATGAGCTCCCAACAAATTGCCATAATCTATATTTTCCAGCAATACATGCTGCTCGTGTAATTAGTAAGTGTCAAACTTAGCTACAGGATCAGGTTTTTCATTCATGATAATTTTCTCTGACTTTCGTTTTCCGCCCCCCATTGACTTCTTATATACAGCCTGAATATACATCATTTGCAAGCCAAGTTGACTAGGTCAAGTTAGTTGATTGATTTCATTATAGTTAATTTTCATTGGCACCGAATTCAAATAAGAACTTTTAGTTTGAACTGAGTAAATGGTAGCAGAAAGTTTCAAATGCAACCATTCCTGATAAATTTAATGCATGCAACAATATATATAGTATATATTAATATATATTATTATCCTCAAAAAATTAACGTGTATGGCTCAAACTATAGGGCTGTGATGGATCAGTTCTGCTGGATGACACCCCAAATTTCACAGGGGAGAAGACTGCACTACCAAATATTGGCTCAATTAGAGGTTTGGAGGTGGTTGATGAAATCAAAGCAGCGGTTGACAAAGCTTGCAAACGTCCTGTGGTATCATGTGCAGATATCTTAGCAATTGCTGCTCGTGATTCTGTTTCCATTGTGAGTTTCAACCCTAGTCATACTAATCTTAATTTTATTCTCACATTTATGGAACAAATAAATTATGACATAGCCAGAAAGTGAAATGAAGTAGAAGTCAATAAACTGTGTGAATAATTATAGATGAAAATATAAGTTCTTGAAAGAGTAATGAATGCGTGATCTGGTAACAGTTGGGAGGTTCACTCTATTGGTACAAAGTGCCACTAGGCAGAAGGGACGCAAGAACTGCAAGCAAGGATGCTGCAAACTCAAATCTTCCTCCTCCATTTTTCAGCCTCTCCCAGCTTCTTTCAAATTTCCAATCTCATGGACTTGACCTTAAAGATCTTGTAGCTCTTTCTGGTGCACACACCATTGGATTTGCAGAATGCTCTACCTTTAGGAACAGGATCTACAATGACACCAACATAGACCCCAACTTTGCAGCTTCCTTGCAGAGCACATGCCCTAAAAGTGGTGGAGATAGTAATCTGGCACCGTTGGATCGTCTCACTCCCTCAAGAGTTGACACTTCATACTATACTGCTTTGCTAAGTAAAAAGGGTCTCCTTCATTCTGATCAAGAGCTCTTCAAAGGAGATGGCAGTGAAAGTGACTCTTTGGTGAAGCTCTACAGCCAGAACCCTTTTGCTTTTGCAAGAGATTTCAAAGCTTCCATGATCAAGATGGGTAACATGAAGCCTCTTACTGGAAATGCTGGAGAGATCAGAGTCGATTGTAGAAGAGTCAACTAAATGCTTTCGGAGTGATGTAGGGTTTCCACAATGATGTGATCACGTCTATATGTTTTAAATTCGAACTTTATTTGAGAACGTTATGTAAAGTTGCTATGTGGGATGTCGTTTATTTTGTTACTACGAAAAGGAATGCTGTTGCAGCTTCAATGTCAAAAGATTTTTGAGGTTCCATGTGTATTTTTATCATGTAATTGTGACTGTATTTGTATTATTTTTTGTAATTTTTTAGTAGTAGAAATAATTGTGGTGAATTCATAATAATTGAATTAGTTGTATTTTTTCTTAATTTTTCAAAAGAAAAGAACTCAAATAATATCATTTCCAGTTTAAATCCTTAATAATATTATATTATAATTAATAATTAGTAATATGCATAACGTCAACTCCTAATTACGATTATTTTCTACGGAAGAATATTAGTTTTTTTTAACAAAAAAAAATATATAATATAATGAAATACTAAATATCCTAACTCTTATCATTAACTTAAGTCTCCATCCGAATAGAGTATATAAAAATAGATTAATAAAAAGGTTAGAATACTCTGAATGTTCATTTATTATTATACTTCTAATAATTTTTTTAAACAAAAACGCGATAGTAAAAATATTTAAATTTAATTTGTTAAGTATCCAAGTACGAATCTGTCTAAATCTCACATTTAATATCAATAAAAAAGTTGAACAACATATAAAAAAAAACCTATAAACTTAAAATATTGAGTTGAAGGTGGTATTGTTCCTTATAAATTTTACTCAGTTCTCATTTTTATTGATCTTCCCGCTATTTACTTCTCATTTTTCTGTGCAAGTTGAACCACGTATAATATAGAAAAAAGTTAATTGAGCTAACCTAAATATTTTTTCATAAATGTTACATATGTATTTAATACCAATCATCACGTTATGTTCTAAATATTATTACCTTTGCTATTAAGGCTACACAAGTTAAATGGATATAAATATTAGAAATTGTTTTTGTGCATAACAAAAGTTAATCTCACCCATTTATTACAAAAGATTTCAAACATGATTTATATTTTATATTAAAAAGATAAATACTCAATTGATTCCTCCACATGCATTTAAAACACTTAATTTACTACACCCATTTTCCAAGGAAAGTATAAAGCAATTGGAATTACCTTTATCTTCCACGTTAGGTTGAAGAGAGTATTATCTTTGCATTTATTGTTATTACCCTACTGACATTGAAAACCGTGGAAGAATGTGTGCTACTATAATACCATTACGATTTTGGCTTCGAGCCGAGAACCGTGCTCAAAGTATACTTTATCAGTATGTTTTGGTTTTCTTTAAGAAGAACTTTCAAAGTCGTACATTAAAAAGGTTTAACTAATTTGATGTCCTAAGGATATTTTTAATTGAATGACGGTGATTAATTATTATCGTTGATTCAATTAAAATCATTGGAATAATGCAACATGTTACTTTTACACCAAGAATTGAAATGGCATGAGAATAACACTTCTCTCACTTTGCATGGACCAAACACTCTTTATTTAAAATATCCAATTGATGAAGAACTGCAACTAAAATTAAACTGACTACCACACCTTCCAATTCAGATTCTTTGACATTAACAAGACTCGACACACCAAAAGAAAAAAGAAAAAAAACCATAACACAAAGATTGTGACTGAATGAGCATAATTCTCTAGCTAGCTTTGCTCAATTCATGCTCATCGAATTTTCTCCATTTTTAGTTAACTGCGCGGCAATTTGTGCGGATTTGGCCACTGCTTCCTGTTAAAGGACTGAGGTTTCCCATTTTGACCATGGCACTAGCAAAGTCTGAATAGAAAGTTGAAGAGCTGGTGCTGTAGGTAGTGACCTGAGAATCAGTGGAACCACCACTGAAGAGTTGCTGATCAGAATGCAGAAGCCCTTTCTTGTTCACTAGATTCTTGAAATAAGCATTGTCAAATAACACATTGGTGGTCACATCAAGTGGGGACAGGTTGCTATCACCATCAGTGCTGGGACAATTTTTCTGAGCTGATGTTGCAAAATCTGAATCAATGTTGGTTTCATTATAGATCCTGCCACGGAAGAACTGGCATTTGGCTTGCCCTGTTGTATGAGCTCCTAGACATTGTACAATAATTGAGATAAGCAAACAAATCATTAGGGGTTGTACTGAATTTACAAATATGTTGACAAAATACATATTAGTTTCGAAGTAATTGAATTATTAGATACCAAATTGGAATTATATATTCATTTAAGTGTAATATATGTCATTGATATTATATATTATATATTATATATTCATTAACTTTTGGTATATTACCTGAGAGGACTACCATCTCTTGGGTGGTAAACCCCTTATTTGAAAAAGCTGATATGAGATCACTCAGATCCATTTGAGGGGATGGAATATCGGTGGTGGCAGCATCTTTACTTGCAGTTGTTGAATCTCTTCTCCCTAAGCCAACCGTCCATGATGAACCACCCAACTGATATAATCAAAATGCCACTCACTTAATATTTTACATTAAAAGTTCAATATTCGTGTACTTTTGGTATTGTTAACTCATTAGAAATCATAAAACTATTATTATTATTATAAAGATCTACAAACTTATCATAATGAATTATATGTGTGTGTGTAATGGATTTCTTGTTTACGTGAATTTTTCTTCTATATGTTGATATTATTGTAATAAATTAACTTACTGCTACGACAGAATCACGAGCAGCAACGGCAAGAATATCTGCACAGGAAACAGTTCCTGGACAAGCAGTTTCCAACTGACTTTTGATGTCGTCGATCACATCAAAACCTCTCAAAGAATCCTTGTTTGCAGCAGCTGACTTTTCTCCCGTGAAGCTCGAAGTGTCATCTAGAAGAACTGATGCATCACATCCCTACAAGTTTCATAACAATATTTAATCAATGAAGACACAATGTGTTCTCCATGGTACCTATATACTACAAAAATAAATGTGTAACACCTGGAAACTCATACAAGCTACATATATTCTATTCCATGGCCAAGTCCAAGGGTGAGGAAATGTTTGGAGATCATGTAATGTTGAAGTTGTTTCTCTTTTAACCACCATCTATGATTGCATCTAGATGTTTAAAAAATCTTATTACCAGGTGAACTTTTAGTAGGCTTTCAAATTAGGTTAGGGCTTTAAAACTTAAATAAAGTAAATATCTCAAGTTCGAAAACAAATATAATATTTAAGCTCAGTTTCAAAAATAATGTATCTTAAATCATAGTATTAGCTAAAAGAAAAGCAATTCTCAAGGGTGGTGAGAATATAAGTTGCTTATTTTATCTATATATTTTGTAAGGCATACATGCATGGATGTTCATGCAAGGTCTGAGTGAATCTATGCATGCGTACGTGCAATTACTCATGCATGAGTAAGAGAGTGAAACAGATGAAAGAATAGGTATATATAGAGAGAGAAGAAAGAACTTGCATTAACAAAACAGTCATGGAAATGAAGACGGAGCAAGGAAGCTCCCATGCGACGCTCTTTGGAAACAGCACTTTTCACTGCAGATTTTATGGTGGAGAGAGCACTGGGGCATGATGATGCATAGAAATCTGAAGATAGCTGAGCAGAGGCTATGGCAAGTACACAAAAGAAAACAGAGAAGCAAAGCACGTTGGAACGTGAATTCAAAGCCATTATAGTTCAAATAATCACTAGCACTAGGTCAAGTTTAATTTGAACTTGTGGTTTTGTGAGTAGACACTGCTCCTCCAGCTTAATATATAGCAAGCCATGCGCGGTCCATTTTGGACCTTATGCAATCTGGTTCTAATCAACTTTAGGTTGGTCAAAAGAAGAGAAAATTAAACACTACGCATATTAGTTATTGGGTTTCAACCAAAGTCTCCCATTTTGTTTATGATTGCATGGTGGTTGTTTATTTCCATGTGATATCATATTAAATGTAATGTGTTAAAGGTAATGGCGAAAAACAGATTTATTATTCTATTGGTAGACTTAGAAAAGGCATTTCCAAGGAATGTATCTATTGCCTGCCAAGCAAAGCAATGTAGTTGCTTGCCAAGCAATGTGATGAAAGAAAGTTTGAAGTGGAAAAATTCTTCAATTCAGAAATTCTTGTTGAACTTATGGGTCACATAAACATACATTTGTGTTTTAAAGTAAAACAATATATCAAGAACTGCAGAGTTCATCAGAAGATATACAGAACCATATACCTCACATTCATGACCTTAAATTTGGACTTGGTTAATAAGAAAATACTTTTGCAAAACTAAAGTGTAATAACTTCTTTCTTCCTTTAATCTTGGAGGAATATTAAGTACAGTATTATTGTTAATGTTTGTGTAATAAAAAATAAAAGGTATAGTTCTTTAAGCACGAGGTGTTTCGTCATGGCATTAGTTAATTGCCATTAATCTACCATTGATAGCTTTCTGTGACGGTGGTGTTATAAGCATTAATAAACGGATTAAAGAGGGGTACTCTGAGATTCCAAATGAAAGGTCTCACTTTCACAAGTGAGTGTAGAAATACAGCAATGGTCTATGAAAAGAATCATCTTATTTAAATTATATTTTCATTAATGCTTTGACATGTGTTGCTTAAAGAATGCCAAAGTCCAAAAGTTAATTTTGTTAAGCTTGATTAGAAGATACCTAATCCTCCAAGAAAATAGTCATAAAAGGCAGCTAGCAAGTTATATATACAACACTAATAATACTATTAAAATACTAAACGTGAATGCCAAAAAGAGTAGTGATGATAAACTACTAGTGCTTTCAATGGTATGCTATTGCAATTAGGAATGTGAACATGCAATTGGAGGAATCAATGTAGTCAAATCCTAAGCTTGGAAACCAAGTTCTGCAGATCTGCCAAACTTGAGAACATTCCACATGTCCGATTATATCAACATCAATAATAAGAACAAAAGTAAACATTAAATACAGAAAAGGGTCCAAAAGGTTCATATTTAAAGATGGTTTGTCAGATGACCATGCTGATGAAATAATTATGTATATATAGTTATCCCCACACGTATACTAATTGACTTTTCATGCAGGTCCACAATTGATCATAATATACATATATATATATATATATATATATATATATATATATATATATATATATATATTGGTTTGTAATATCCCCATTATCAATTGAATTTGCAAGAAAGTAGCAGCCGAAATGGAAAATATGGAGCAACGAATACCTACGCACACAACACCGCACTAAACTCATCATAGTTGACACTTTTCTTTTTTGGTTTCCAGAAGATTTACACGAATATCTTTGCTTTACACACCTTTTTTTTTTTAATTTCTGTCTAGGTATTACATTATATATATATATATATATATATATATATATATAAATATTTCATGCAATATTTTTTTAAAATGTTAACTGTCCACGTTGATCGAATTTATGATAAATTAAAATTTGAATCAATCAATTTTTAATGATTTAAATTAAGTTGAGGTTTCCTTCACAATCTAAATATAAACTAATTTAACCAATAATTGATCAATTTGATTTAAATATATATTATCTTATTATGTAAAAATGTTTTGAGAAAAAAATACATTATTTTATGTAAAATTTAAAAACATAATTTTTGTTAAAAATCATATTTTGTTATAATTGACTTATATAAATTATCACCATAAGAAAAAATTAAATTATCGATAAAAACTGTAAATAAAATATCAGTATTGACAATTTTATCGACATATATCATCTGTTACTAAATTTATCGATAAATTAAACAATAAATTTATTCTAAATTTGTCAATAATTATCGACGGACTCATGAATCCGTTGATAATTAATGACGGATTCAAAAATTCATAGTAAATTTATATACAATTAATCTACCGACGAATTTTGGATTTTTTTTATAGATTTAATTCGTTGATAATTTTTGATTTTTTAAATATATAAATAACAAAAATTATAAAAAAAATGAGAACACTTAAAATTCATATATAATACTCTAATAACCTTGACATTGTTAATTTAGTTCAAATTCATCAAAATTAAATCATAAATTTTAAATTCAAATATCTAGAATTTGGTAAATTTATTAGTTAGATCCTATCAAACTAAAATTTAATTTTTTTAATTGATTGGGTTAAATGACAAACACTTATTTCCCCTTTCAGAGTATTCAAAACTAGTTCTTCCCTATAATTATTTGTATTAGGTACGAAAGATAGAAAAAAATCATAATTAAGCCTAAAGTTTTTAAATGTACAATATTTTAATCTACTTAGTCTATGTAAGGCGTCCCATTGATTATGATATAAACATAAACAAACTAAAGAATGAGTGCAATTCATTTTTCACATTTACAAGTTAATATGTGTGAGTGTAATACTAAATAATCTCAAGATCTTTGGACATACTTCTTGGGATCCATGGCACGAGGGTAGCTTTCTTCATGTGTTTCAGAACATTGTCACATTTTATAAGCCTTATATTTAAGTTAACATTGAAGTATTACTGAAAAAGTTTATGCTGTCACTTTGCTATTTCAAAAATGATAGAACTCCTATTCGTCAGTTTTATTAGACACACAATATGGGAATTACGAGGAACATGTATGTACTGACGGAATAATAGTCGAAATGCTGATGTGAAATTATTGTATTCCTCACTGTATAATAAAACGCATTCTTGTGAAATGAAAATCTTGATTATGTGTTTCCTGTCAATTGATTGGATTAGGACCAAAGCAGGTAACATGTTTTCAGTGCGTACTCAAATCGGACCGTACACATATTTTCAAGTTGTCTCTGTACACCAAACAATGTTTTCACGTTCATCACGACAAATGAAATCATTCACTCTTTGCCATCTACTAATGATGATCTAAACAAAAATTCATACCGTTGGCTACCCAGCTTGACAGTTGAAAGCAGAATACAGAAAGGAAAATGTTAAATGCATACCCATGAAGTTGAAGAGGCAGCCCTTATTAGGTTGGCAACCATAAATGATAAGTCCCCCTAGGCATGATGAAAATAAGCCCCCAATGAACCAAAAATGGAGTGGCAAAACCAACCAACCATTCCCATGTCCCCCACTCAAACACTTTCCTACTCCAACCCACTCTTCAATTCTTGTTTTCCATGTCTTAAATGTGATAACCTCTCAGGTAAGGTAATCAAGTAGATGCAAATCGTAAGTAAAAAGACTTCTTTTCTTAATCATGAACCGAATTGTATGATGAATCTTAAGATTCATAATCAATAACAAAAAATACTGTCTATAGCTAACAAAATCATAAACTAGAAAACATAGATCTAAGAGTGTTTCATATAAAGAAACAATGAAAACATCTGTATACTGGCATTTTAAAGTAAAATAGCTCACTACATAGCTAATAAAGTGAAATATGAACTTCAAAATAAATCATAATTCAACGAATAACAGTCAAAATGAGCTTCAAAAAAGCTATGTAAGGGTACACTTCCACAGTGGCTTCATGGACTTAACCTCTTTTTATTTGTGACTCACTTTTCACCGTATCGGCACACATACCCATAAATCATAACACACACAAGGATCAAAAACAAAATAGAGAGATAATAGCAGCAGCAAAATTAGAGAGATACCAACATACATCAGAACATGCTTAAGATACTAATTAAGTCCTGCATAAACAGAGTGAAAAATACTTGGACAAATTCACAAAAACAAAGGAGAACAAATTTTATCGGTTTCTATAGTTTCATTCTTAAATGGCCAGTTCTTGGCCCAAGGCTTTATCAATAGTTAAAGGAAAGCTGAATAAATTTGTTCAAATATAGTTATGGCCTAGATTCAAATATCTTGTTTCTTAGACTTAAAACCACTATTCTTGGTAAACTCAGGTTTGGGCTGAACACCCTCGTCAAGAAACTACAAAATCGCTTTGGAAGTTACATGACTCAACAAACAATAATTCAAATTTGTATTATACAACCGCAGATAAAAAAAGTTTCTAAAGAATAATAAAAAACACAAAATTAGTAAAGCCGTACTATGCTATCTGTGCCTTACTATACCCACAACTTATTTTTCACTCTGTTATCGCAGAACCATTGTCCACATCAACCTCACCCATTCCTGTATCTTCTTCCTCCTCACTGTCTTCATCACCACTGACCTCTTCATTATCTTGGCGCAGCTTAGCCATGTGCTCAGCAAGCAATTTATCATCACGTTCACTCACCTGAAACAAAAATGCAGTGTCAAACCTCCCAAAGTAAGAAAGCACTAGAACTCTATCCCTATACCGACAAGAAATAGAGAACAGGACCCAAAGGCAGATGGACAAAATTTTATATATCAATAGAATATAGATAATAAAAAAATAGAGGAAGTGACACTCACTGCTCTAGGTGCCTCCTTAACCACAAGTTTACCCTTGTGTTGTTCTATTGATTCAGTGCAAGAAGTAATGGCATTGTTGAGAACCAATATTCCTTGCTCCTGTCCAGACCATAACAAAATACACAAATTACTTTCAATAGCAAGGCTATCAATTGAACTTAATGAGACAAATCTCCAACTTCCTCTTGTAGAGTGGATATTGAATACCATGCCTATTTTAGTGTCTAAGAGTGGTGATATTAATAAACTCAGTTTATTGAACTCTCCCAATGACGTTCTATGACACAATTGGAATAAAAATCTCAGCAAAGTATCAATACAGTAGCCACAGACAAACCCTGTCTAAATTACAACTTCCTTATAGCAGCAAAAGTTATGGTTTCTAGAGATATCACAACTTCTAGTTTTGTTAACACAGGTTTTCAGGTTGAAAAATTTGCTGTATAAAAGAATTTGATTCTCATTAGGAGATACTGAGACCAAACACTATTCAAATCATACTTAGTAGCTGCGACAGATAATGAGAAGTACATGGGAATTTTTGGTGCAAAAGGCAGAAACTTTCAAGCAACTTCTGATGAACATTCCTAAGAATATGATTGAAACCAAACAGGTATTCCCTTAAGTTTTACCTTTTTTTTACTTAAGACACCATTTTAGAAACCAACCACAACAGAGCAAAATAGTTTTACAACACCACACTGACTTAGATAAAATAAAGAGTTATGAGAGAATGTTTAGGCCTTCAGGTTGCAAAATGCATGGCTTACATGCAATCATAGTAACGTTAAACAGTCGCCAACCTAGTTCTACAACTTAAATGCCCTCAAGCATGAACTATAATACAACAATAGCGGCAAAGTCATATTTCAAATATCCAATAGCGGCAAAGTCATATTTCAAAGGCTTGCTCAAGTTAGATAAAAGAGAAAATCAACATATCCAAATTTATGTGAAGATTGCACTAACCTTGTCAAGTGTCTGAGTGGTAAGAACATAAAGTGGGGGAGCAACAAGTTTAATTTTGACAGGGCAGTCATCGTTTCCAGCAGCTTCGGCTCTACGCATTGCCTCCTGCATAATCAAATCATTATAAAACCTGAGAATACTGTGGAAAAGGTAAGCTATAAGCAGTACGACATCATATAACAAATCAGACACCTGAAAGAAAAGGAGCAACTTTTTATCAAAAAAAAAAGAAGGTAGAAACAGAAACAATTAAGACCTTAATGTGAAGAACACCATCAAATTGGAAACATTTCATTTCAATATCAGCCCTAATTTTCAAGGGCTGGGGGGTCATCCGTCTTCTAATATTCTTCACAAGAGCATCCTTCACTTCTTCAGACACAGCCGGCACTACCTTAGTCACCTATGGGCAAAACAAAAAACACATTCAGTGGTGAACAGAGAGACTCACGAGAGGAAGTAAATTTTCCTCTGTAAAACTTCACCTCTTGCCCATCAGGGCCAACTTCCTTGATCTCACGGGTGAGCGTATTCAAAACAGAATCAGGATCAGTGACAATTATTTTGAAAGCCTGGAAGAGTAAAGCTTATTCAGTAACCAATACAAGAATCAGAAAACCATCAAAGAATTAAAAATAAAATAAAAATTGCCCACCTCAAAAGCATGACCATATTTGCGATATAAAGGCCATCCAATGTGAATATAGAGCTCCTACACAATAAAGGCATTTCAATTTAGTTCAATAAACAAAAAAGAGCAATCAGTTGGAAAAAAAAAAAAGGGCTTTTGGTGAGTACCTCTAAATTGATATTTAGGGTTTCAGCGACGTGGCGCATGATAGAGTGGACGAGCTTGCTCTTGTTGTACCGTTCCTCGCAGGCCTGAATGTCCTCCTCGGAGACCCTACGCTTGCTGAGATCGATGTAACCCTTTTCCTTGTCGACACGGAGGACCATGACGGGCTCGATGCGCCCCACCTTGATGAGGCTGCTGACACTGCGAATACGGCGGCGGGAGAGCTCCGAGAACAAGATCATGCCCTCGATGTTGTTGTACTCCAAAAGCGACACGTACGCGCCCATGTCGGCGATGTTCTTGACCTGAATCATCACCGCCATGTCCACCTCCGGGTACCTCGCCTCGTACATACGGCATTCCAGGTTCGGACCCATCCTTCGATGATCTCTCTCGGCGCCGTCAGGGTTTTCGTTTTGCTCTGTGAGAAAAGGAAGTGAAAAGAAACACCACTGGGAATCCTATCTTCCACGTTTTTGGGCTCTTCCTCGGGATCAATCTAAGCCCAAAACTGATGCTTACACTGTATACACCTCCTTCTTTACCAAACACACTGCACGTTTAGATTTCAAAATTGTGCATAGTGGAGAAGGATGTTAATTTCTAGGGTGTTTATCGAAATAGCAATTGAAAAGGGCGTGTAGTCGTAGTAGGATGAGGGACTGCATATAGAAATTCTCGGATGGATCTGTTTAGCCCAATTGTGTTCGGTCACATAATTAGTGGGCAATTACTTCCTCCATTCCATATTTATACGTGCACCCCATAATTGAGTGAAATGACCGAATTGTCCTATTTTCTGCTTCCTCATTGCGTTTAACCACCACTGCTACTATTATCGTCACCATTGCACCATCTGCACCACATAAGGAGAACATTAAAAAAAAAAAGTTTATTCTGAAATACTTTTTACGTATTTTGAAAAGTTTGTTTAAAAGTATATTCTAGAAAATGCATTCTAAAAAGTGTTATATAAGTTCTAAAAAGTTTGTTCCGAAGATCCAAAAGTATTTTATGTTTGCTAAAAAATTTATTCTGGAGATCTTATTCTAGAGATTTTATTTTATTTTGGAAGACGTATCCTAGAATGTGTTTTATATATTTTAAAAATTTATTCCAAAACAAATAATCTAAAAGTCATGACTTTAAAAGAAATAAAATAGTTATTTTGAAAATCATAGGTATGCAGAAGCAATTTTGGCTAGGAATCTGCAGAGGAATTCCATAGAATAGCCACAGATATCTGGTTCAATATTTTTATTAACTCACCTAGTTAACTACTTATATACGAAGTTCACATTTATCTCAAATGAAAAAATCTCCAATTATAGGTGAGAAGATTTCCTTTGGTCACATATCTACCTCCTAGATGAAATACATCTTATATTATTTAACCAATAAAGAATTTGTTTTTAAGAAGTTTCCCTCATTATATGGTCCACAACAACAACAATATAACAATAAAATCACCAAGTAAAACAAGTTTGGTCCTTGTGTCAGGAGATAAAAAAAAAAGCAATAACGTGAAGAAGCATAAGGTTAATAATTATAAATTGGTTGAATGTGGGTGATGGATGATTCTCTTCGTCGAAGTGTGGTTAAAGATGTAAAAGAGTGAATAGAAGGAAAAAAAAATTGTTCGATTGCATGAGTTACTATTGGTATGAATGCATGCAGCATGATGATAGTGGTTGTTCCTACTCAAAATAAGGGAACATGCACGTACGTTATAATGTGTCTGTTTTCACCACTTAGGAAAGCCAAATTTTTATTCCTTTCATTCATAACAAAATGTTATTATAAGATGTTCTTTCTCCATTTTTGTTTTTCCCCTGTTAATAAGATAAAGTTCGGAGAACTAATGAATTGCTTATTGTATTTAGCTGTTTTGGATTGGACATGTAAATGACCAACTAATGAAAACATGTTATAAGGATGAAAAGCGTACAGAAAAGTTAATTGGTAAAAGAACAGTGCCACACGTGACCCCATAATTTTTTTACCAATACATTTTTATGAATGATTTATATGTAACATTAGAAGATCAAAACAAAATTTCAAATAATTATTTGGGTAAATCAGCATTCTGTAATATATATATATATATATATATATATATATATATATATATATATATATATATATATATATATGTAATAATGTGTTTTGAGTGATGTTAAGTTTACAATATTTCTTATATTATTATAGTGATTTTTAATATATGCTTCAATTATTTTATTAACTTTCTATATATGTTAGTATGTATGTGTATATAAGTATTTAAAATATGAATTGAGAATGTTAGTATATATTGAACTAATTCAATATTTATACCTACATGTCATTTTCATTTATATAAACGTATCTGCGAAAACATGTAATGCTCAATTATGTAGGCAATATCTTCATTACTGTTTTTGAGGCAGGGTTTTGTGATTTATCTTGCAGTTTTCTAAAGGTGGTTATTTATAATTGTTAGTCCATTCTGTTCTTAATAATAACTTCATTTATCTTTTAAAAATACGAAATTTATTTTAAACTGTTGTTTAACGTACTTTAATATATATATATATATATATATATATATATATATATATATATATATAAA
>Ga0209489_105958_pt1 | contig 20259 bp, 7 predicted proteins | sample SiratrowhiteBW_FD_187527 | JGI IMG/M metagenome (GOLD analysis project Ga0209489, IMG submission 187527) | Root nodule microbial communities of legume samples collected from California, USA - Siratro white BW (SPAdes) (version 2) | ecosystem: Host-associated > Plants > Roots > Nodule | place: USA...
TTATAAAATATATATATATATATATATATATATATATATATATATATATATATATATATATATATATAATTTAGTTTAATGACTAGGAATGACAAAATAAGACATTTAATTGTCACAAATGTATAAAAGTGGTACATAAATGAATATATTTATCAATATAAAAAACAATTATAAGAAAAAGTTTTTTTTTTAATGTTTTGAATTAGTATTGAGGGGTTTATTTTGATAAAAATAAGGTAGGAGTGGGAGTGAAAACACACTTCTAGAAAGATTTTCTATTATGTTGAATTGCAAAAATATTTCCCATTCATATATATGGGAATGCTTGTAGGAGGTAATCTAAGAAAATATGAGTTTGCTAAACTTAGTTATCAAATATAAAGAAAAGGTTGATAGGGGGAGGGTCGGATATTTATCATTTCTATAAGAAGAATATGTTAGGTAAAGTTTACAATAATTATTCTCCCTCTTTTCTTAAAGCATGAATAAGTAGGAAAAGAAATAAGGGTTGTTCAAGCATATATTTTGTGGAGTTGGGATAGTAAGAAAAGGAAGATACTTTGAGTAAACTAGAGTATTGATTGGAAATATGTTTTGTGTGACTTGAAGAAACAAATCATTTGTTCTTCAGTTGCAAATTTGCAAGTATGGTATGAAATAGTTGTGATAAATGGATTGAAATAAATTTTTGTACACCATAATTCATCACAACAACACTCAACAATTTAGTACAGTTATATTAAACTAAGAGTTATTAGCTATGAAGATATATGTGAGTGATAGTCATTTCGAGACTATGAAATCATAAAAATAGAGTATTTTTTAATGGAGTGCAAGACAAAAAAAAGTGTCTAATTTAGTAGAATTACTATAACATTTATCAGCTTAAATAATATTTTTATTGGCCACAGATAAATAAATATAGCCTAAAAGTGGAAAAAATCACACTTTTATAAATATTACCTAATTTTACTATACAATTTTCTCCCATACTTTATTAAAAGAGTGCAAGATATAGATGAAGTGTATAACTTAGTATAACTAAAAGTGTAAATATAGTTAACTCGTAAGAATTCAATAGTAGAGTTCTCATATTCGGATTGTTCAAAGTGGTTAACAGTGTCCTTGAAATCTTTAGGCGGAGGTCAGTAAGGGAGAGGACAACAGACGTAGTATAGAAGGTATATATGGAAAGGTTGTGACCTTGAAAGTGCACCTCTTTGGACAGCTCGCTAAAAACCTTATAAACAATGGCCAAAGCTTCCTAACATGGAGACATGTGAAAACAAAAACCATATGTTTGCCATAAAGCGTGGAAGACTAATTTATATAGATTATTCAATAAAGGATGCCGAATTATTGAATTCTAATTTATAAAGTTACGTTAATTATGAAATGTAATCTCCAGAAAAATATGTACTATTTTACCTCAAAAATTCTTCCCTATTAGTATCTATTTCTTTATTGTATAAAGAAATAATGATACTCCTCTTTCAAAAAAATAATGATATTTACAAGTTTCCATGCAATACATAACATTCTTTCTCTCTTCCTTATGTTTCCTGAATAAGAAATTTGAAATGCCCTAGAAACAATTGTCTCACCAGTCTTAAGCAAGAGGAACAATTAATTCATTTTGCTCTCGTTTTTAACACTTTGAAGGAGTCACTTGCAAGAAGACAATTCTCTTTGTCTTAAGGACGAGGGACAATATTAAGTAGGGTTCAATTTCTACCATCATACCTATTATTTATTATTATATAATATTTTATTAAAAAAATCGTCAAAAATGGAGGTAAGTTATGAACAGTGTGTCAAGCTATCTTTATTCTATTAACTATTGATTGCCCACATTTTCTTCCCTTCGTCGGATTTCACACATGCATACATTTCTTCAAGCCAAAGACTTTTCTGAAGACACTTCATCACACCACATACTTTTCACAACCCTTTCCCTCCTTTTTTTTCTCTACGAGTCCTTTCACTCGTTTGTCCCTACGTCCTTTTTCCCTTCACACATACAAATCAAGGATTTTATCATTCCAAATATATATATAGAGACACGCATCCCTATCTCATCCATCCTCATGCAAAACCCTTAGTTAGCAATTTTGATTTTGCATGCACCCCACGAGACATGGATGGTGTGTATGCCCTCCCTCAACCCCTCAGAGCTCATTTTCTCCGCTCTCTGCTCCAATCTTTTGGTTGCACCTACGTTTGTCTGTGGCAACATGCCTCCAATTTATCCAAGTATATATCATTCTCTCATACACTTTATTCTGATTTATTCGCTTACGTTCTTGTTTATTTTTCTTTGTATAGTCGTTTGTTCTTCTTTGATGGTTTCTACAATGTACCCAACAACCAACCAAGCTCTTCTTTAGGGACTGAAGCTCAAAGCCTTTTTCACCAGTATACCACTTTAACTTTTGATGTCAGTCACGAGTAAGGCTAAGAACCTTATCATGTTCTCTAATTACTCTTTTTTTTTCTATGCACATGATTCGCATTTAGTTTGGCATTATTTCTGGAAAATTGTTTCACTTTTGAGTTTTTCTTGTTTTAGATGTGTTCCTGGAGTTGCTTTCAGGAATCAACTTCCCTACCTACAGCTCAAACTGTTGGATCTCCTACCACTCACATTCACCCAAATTCAAACGCAATTCTTTCTGGTAATAATGATTTTACACATGGCAGAAAATATTCAACTCTTTATAAAATTTATAAATACTATATTGATTAAAATTTAAATAAAAAATATAAATATAAAAAGATAATATCTATTTTAAATCACTGTCATTTTAGTATAAAAAGGTAAGTATATTAACAAATAATGGAACTAATTGTTCCATGTTTTTACAGGAAGCAGGGATTGAGGTAGGTTCATCGGAGAAAAAGCTCGAAACCTTTAATCAGTAGTCATTTCCTAAATTGTAATGAACAGGAAAAAAAAAACTATATTTATTACGGATGATGTTCATCGCAGATGGCTGTTTTCATGGGGTGCAAAACGGGAGAAATTGAGTTAGGGTTCTCCAACATTTCTCAAGTAAGAAAACTATACTGTCATGATATCGATGCGTGAATGGTTAATTATTGTTTCATCATTTGGCATCTCATAAACTAACTTCTGCAATATTCAGGTTAACATTCAGGCATCACTTCAGAATTTATTTCCAGAAGATTTCTACATATATTCTCAATCAATTGATCAGAATCCACATTCATCATCATCATCATCTTCTTTCATAATATCATCCACGGATAGCTTTAATCACCGTTCATCTCTATCACTCAATATTCCGGGAACTTCCCGCTCAAACTTTCCTGAAGCCCTTGGTGTGGCTCCCCCACAACCTAGTCCTCACCAACAAACTATCCAACCATTATCTCAAAGCTATTTACCCACACCAGAGGGTGAACATCAACAAATAGTGAGAACACTAATCCAAGTCATGTCTTCATCTTCTCGGCAGCATCAACCCCATCCAACTTTGCCTCATAATTCTATAACACACCCTGGAGCTGCCGATTTCATGAGATATAGACCAGATATGATAAACCCAGATATAAAACCACATATGGAGTTCAATTCTAGCAGGCAAAACCTGCAGAATACATCATTTTCATTGTTCAAAAACTTAAATTCAAATAAAATGAGAGAACGTAATACTATTCAAGCAACCCATCCCATTAGTTCCCAGAAGTACTATCACACGATATCAGAAAGAAAACGTCGTGAAAAACTCAGTGAGTGTTTTCAGGAACTAAGTTCACTTCTTCCTCCGGGAACAAAGGTATATCTACCAAATTTCAATTCAAAAAGTAACGTCATGGCTAACTGCTAGGATTAAGTCTACGTATCTTGATGATGCTATATTTCTTCTCTTACCATAATTTAATATATATTGACGCGTTAAAATACCTTTTAATAAAGTAATTAACGTATTTAGCACTTGATGGTTTAGAAAAACAAAGGATCGATCCTTGCAACAGAAATTATTACATTAGCTTTCTCTCTGGTGGGATATGTCTTGTGTCAAGCATTTATTTTAGTTTATATTAATAAGTAAATGGGCTTTTGTCTACCAATGCTAATATAATGTAGTATACTATTAATTTTGAATATACTTTTGATAATAGTTAATAGTATAATACATTAGCAGATAACTTTTTTTACTATATAAACTTGATACCTTTAATTACATAAAGAATATATATATATATATGGATGAAAATAAGATCCAAACATTTTTTCCACAAGTAATATGACATTTTTTGTTGTAATTCCAAAAAAAAACTGAGAGGTTTTTGAACTTTTGGTGGTTCAGAAAAGTAAGGCGACGATCCTTACAACAGCAAAGGAGACCATAATATCTTTGGTGGCTGATATTGAAAAGCTTAACATGAGAAAACAGCCGCTGATGAGAGATTTGTCAGGCAAGGAAGGTAGTAGTAGTAGTAGTAGGGATGAAAACAAAGGTAGGTTCTCTGATGAAAGATTGAACGTTGGCGTTGGCCATGTATCAGAATCAAGTTCATCAGAGGAGCAAATGGTGGACTTGCAAGTGTCGGTGAGAGAACAAAGTTGTCAAGTTAAGGTATTGATTCGCATATTGGAATTCTTAAAAAGGGTACAGAACATAACCTTGATTTCCACGAACACAAGCCTCCATATAACAGAAGGAGGGACAACCATTTATGTATTAACCTTCAGGCTCAGGATTATTGAGGTATGTATCCTAAACAGCGTTCCAGAAATATGTTCAAACATCTCTCCTCTTTTGTAATTTTATTAAACATTCTGGAGATGAAAGTTTTCACATAAATAAGTGTAAACTTTACTTTATAAATTAATTTTGTAGATAAAATTAGACTTAAATTTTTTCTTTGAGATATTATCAGAATTTATCTCTATTAAACCTGTCGAATCATCCACTATATACATTTAATTAAACTACAAATACAGAGTGAAAAGTTATACTAATATTGTCATACATTATAGAAATTCATAATTATATATAATAGTAATAACCTTTATTAATATGTTGTCCTTTCTAAATTATAATATATAGATTTTTTTTAATAAAATGTATGAAAAATTTCAAAATTTTAACTTTTTTTATACGTTATCTAACGACGAATATAATTTACTTACATCTTTTAAAATTGTGTTAAAATAAAACTGGGATGCAGTAACATGCAACTAGCTTTTAAGTTGTATGAAACTTTATAAACTTAACACATTATATACAGACCTATTAATTAACGGTTAGATTAGTTATATTTATATTTTGTATAATTATTATTATAATATTGGTTTGGTTTGGTCATCCAACAATTATTAGAATCCATGTCAAGCGTTCACGTTAGAATCCTGGTACTTTCACACCGCAAAGAATAAAATATTACTACTTAATATTTAAATAAATTATTATTTTATTATTATACAATATTGTATTGAAAAAGATAGTTGTCAAATAGAAATAATTAATCAATAACAGTGTGAAAGGATAATTTTCCTTCGTATTACTATTTTATAGTTGTCGCACATTAGGTGTAAATATGAAATGAAAAAGATATCTGTTTGACAAAAGAGTCGTATACAATTCTTGATGTGAGGATTTTAATATATATATATATATATATATATATATATATATATATATATATATATATATATATATAAAAAATAAAGAATAAATTTGTAATTAAATAATATAAAATTTATAATAATACTATTGTGGATTGGTAGGTTCATGTGGAAGAAAAGGTTGAGTGTCAATGTAACAATGTCCATATGAACTATAATTCAAATAAATATTTATTTTTTAATCAACAATTCAAATAAATTAGTTTATTTTGACAGCCATCACATCAGAAATCATAATGGATATATATATATATTAAAAATGTAATTTTAATTTTTTTAAGAATATTAAATTCTCATTAACATTTTCTTTTTTTTACTCAAATATCAGTTACTAGCTTTTAAAAAATATATTTTTCCAATTATATCAATTACTTTTTAATTAAATTAATTTATATTTTAACATTTTAATCAAATTTACATAGTGTACAATACACAGATCATTATATGTGATATAAAGTTATCATCTGCAAAACCCCTCTAAAAACCTTGTTAGTTTTTTAAAAAATAATTAACTTTCAGACTGTTTAAATTCTGGGAATGAGAAAAAAATTATATAAATCTATTTAGTAAGATTATTTGATAAATTAGTTGGTAAATAACAAAGTAACTTCTGATTTTAGTTAGTATAGGTGTTAACTTATCAGTTCTGTACTCATAAAATAGCCTACCAAATTAGAAGTATATTAAGTTGTGAGCTCATTAGATATATTAAATTATAAGTATATAGTAAACTAATTGATAAACTATTAACTAGATCTAAAATGACATAAAAAAATATAAGTACACAAGTTTTGTTATGTAAATAAAATTTATTAAAACACATAATATATTTTATCATGTTTTTATAAAACAATATTTTTTTTACAATCACCTTACTTTAAAATCTTTTAATCTTGAGCATTAGTTGTGTACTCTAAATTTACTCACTTTTTTATGTAAAAAAAAAATAAGGTTAGAATGAATCAACATAATTATTTTTCTTCACTAAAGAATGATTTTGGTTTAAAAAAAATGTAAATAGATGTTAAATTAGTATTTTTTTTTAAATAATTTTTTTGTTTACTCTTTAAATGTCTCAAAGGTATAATAATTATATATTTTTGTTACAAAACTATTTTATCAACGTAATATTTAAGGACTAATACTAAATTAATTATGAATTTAATATTAAATTATAAAGTTAACATATCAATTTATAATTTTTTACATATTGAAAAAGACATAGCAATTATTCAAAAAGACGAAGAATAATGGTCTCCATTATTTGTTTGCAGGGCAATGAATGGGACAAACGTGCTTTCGAGGAAGCAATCAGAAGACTGCTATCTGACCTAATACAATGCCAAGTCCACCAATAAATCCCCATCATCACTTCATCTTTAATCTATCACATTTTTAATAAAATTTTTTATAGAAGATAGAAATATAAAAAAAAAAAGATGAAATTGATTGCTTTAAATTTATGTATAAGTTAATTTTAATTGTGAAGAAATTAATTTCATATATTTTTACAAAAAAAAATTATAAAATGATTTATTCAAGTAAATTTTAAGATTTATGCTTATTATTAGTTAAATGTTTGAATTAGAGTTGAAAGAATTTAAGAATATCTTTACTTTAAAATATCAAATTCTTTGTGTATTGAATCTTGTATCGAAATTTGAATAAATATTTTTATAACTTTGGTAGTTGGTAGTACTAGTTTTGAGGTAAGTAAGAGGATTAATTGTAATTTGCAAGTTAACGATTTTTCTTTGTGGAAAATGCGTACATAGCTGGTGGTGACGTCATTGACCATTACCCTTTAATAGATCTCAAGTTAACAAGGTCAAACTACTGAATGGTATTCGAAATTCAGGTTGAATAACTCAAAATCACGTTTAAAATAAGTAAAAAAAATAACAATTTCATATTTAACCATTAATTTTAAACTTAAAAGTAAAATAATTTTGGGCAAAATTTTCATTGAGTTTTATGCTAATTATTATTCATTTGCTTTTAGAACAAAAATATTAAAAACAAATAATTTTATCTTAAAATCAATTTCTAAGTAAGTTAAAGACCGTGTTTGTTTTTACTTTGGAAATTAATGAACAAACAAAACGTTTTATTTTATTAGATGTTGTTTGTTTTAAAATGTTATGTGTTGAATAACTAGTTTTATAAAATTAATTTCTCAAATTAATTTTGGAAACTTTGACTCGTAAACATTCTAGCAAAATAAGATTATTCAGTGTTTGTTTTTATTTTCGTTATTAAAAGATCTAGATCTAATTAGGGGGAGGGAGAGTCGGTAATGGCCACCATTTGTTAGTTCAACAAATGCTAGGAAAGTTTCAAGAAGATGTTTTTTAACACATTTTTAATGCATATTTTACATATATTAGTTAAAATATCAAATTTATTAAAACTTTAAAACCAAGCCATATATTCATTTTATGAGAAGTGATATGAATAAAAAAAAAGACTTTTTTTAATAAATTTAACAAAAATATGTATTTCAAAATGTCATTATTTTTCTAAATTTTAATATGGACACAATAATTTTAAGGACTCGTTTAAAAAGCAGAGTTTCGAAACTATTCATTGATGGGATTTGTAACGATTTTTTTTTTTTAAAATGAGATTGCTTTTAGAATAAATTACATTCAAGTTTCGTAATTCTATATTCGTTATGTGTAATAATACTAAGCTGTATATTTTTTTTTTTTTGGCAAAGATTTGTTTTGATTCAATGAAGTAGTGACATGAGAGAAGTGGTCATAATGTTAAATTGAAGAGAATATCGGACGTAATATCTGTAAATTTAAGGAGGTATAATTTTACGGATAATTCAATTTTTCACGACATAATTATTAATTTGACAATTAAGTATTATAGTTAATGGTTTAGGTTATTTTGGATATATAGTTAAAATGTATATAAGAAAAGTATAAATAAGTGAAGATATCAAATTATATATTGCTAATTAATTATTTTATTACTTTAGTTATACATCACCTAATTAATACATCTTTCACGAGTTAAGTTTCTAAAAGATAATCTCGACACAACAAGTAGAAATTTTATCTTGTTCAATTCCCTTTTCATTTAAAACTTGTTCATTTCCTTTTCATTTAAAACTTGTTCGCGGTTATTTATATTTTATTAAAACAATTCATATAATCTTTTACTCTTTAGTTGTTCACGTTATCAGGGGACTTCAAACAAGATGATAAGTGACATCTTTTACTTTATTTTGTTCACATACTTAGGATTTCAAACAAGCAATAAAAAATTAATGTTATTTTCAAGAAAATTATACTTTTCAAAGGTTACCCTTCGTACGAGGAGATCGATTTTTTTTTAAGAAAAAGGAATTAGAAAATCCTTGTATAAATTTCAAGCTGTTGAATTCATGCTGTCACTTACATTCCCTAGAATAGCCAAAAAAATATTTGCATATATAGAAGAAAGATCTCCTGAGTGTTTTTATGTTTTTTAAGAAAATAAAATTAACAATAATTGTATGAAAGTGATAAATAATTTGTAATGTGTTATATTATTAAAATATAGCAGAATTTTAGTATTTAAACAATTTACTTTTATATATTAATTTTAAAATATAATTAAAAGACGGAGGGTAAAATGGAAGAAACACAATGGATATCATGAGAAAAATATGCATTCTCATATTGCAGTTAGTCCATTACATTCTCAATTTACATGTGCCATAAGACTATGCAGGCCTATATAAAATTTCATTAAATTCAATTTACATGTATTACAGTGAAATTCAAATTGAACTTCAAACATTTCTACTAACAAGAGTGAGATTCAAAACTAGAAGTACAAGCATTTGGACCTTCATCTGAGAGTGACCATGTTAGGGCCAATTCACCAAGCTACATGTATAAATGACATCTGTACTTTATGTTCATTCACGAAATCATGCTTCTACAACAGCTGTTTCTTCGAGAGCCGAACTAACTGATGCAATTTCTTCGGTAACATCTTTATTAATAACATCTGATTCTTGTGTCTGTTCTGTCTCAACATTAAGAACCTTTTCTCTGAGCTTCGTTTCAAGTTCTTCTAATGCGCTGCAATTCTCAGCTAGGAAACTCTTTAGGGCATCCTTACCGCGGAAATTCTGTTCATTATAGTAATACATTGCACCAGCCTTTAAGATTAGTTTGTGTTGTACACTTAAATCTATAATCTCTGTTTCTTTACATATCCCCTTGCCAAATTCAAGCTCAAACTCAGCAGTTTTAAACGGAGGGGCAAGCTTGTTCTTCACAACCTTGACAAGAACCTGGCTTCCTAAAATCTGTACAAAATCAGAAATTAGACCTAATGAAATCAGTGCAATATTAAGATCCCAAAATATTGCAAAAACAGATAACGTACAGAAGATTAAATGCAAGAAGAAAAGAGATGTATCCGAGACAGAAAATGAAAAGCTCTAGCTTCTATACAGGACATCATTACATCTATAATCCACTGAAGAAACAAGAAAAATGGTTTTTTAACTACTAATAGATATTCACCGTCCTAACATAAATATATTGAGTTTGAATTATCATCTTAAATTGTTTTATTTTTAAATATTTTATTTGGATAAGTACATTCAAATTTATTGAAATTTAATTTTCTCATCTAGATAGAGTATTTCAATTATCACCAGAAAATTATTTAAATTGTCAAACAACCCTGGTTAATGTTGGAGGAAAATTTTTTCAATCAACATTTGAAAAAAAATCGAAACAAACAATTGACAAATAATAACTATCATAGGAGATGTCCATCGAAAAACCCTAATTCACATATCCATCAAAAGACATAGTATCCCTAACATTTTGACCAATAAAATCCTAATTAATATCAAACATGAAATAATAGTGGTTTATAATAAAAATAATTTTTACAATTTAACTGAAAAGATATATTAATACCAATGAAAAACCTAATCATCCCAAAAATGTTTTGGTTTGATTCCCCTTGACGACTCCCAAACCAAAATCAAGCTGAAGAGAATATAAAAAAATACATGAGTTTGAAAATATGAAGAATTTCAAAATTTTAAATTTTAAATTCTTCATCTTTAAGTAATCTAATTACTTATAAAATTCTTTAATTTCAAAATTTTTAAATCCGTCATCTAAACAACATAATTTGTTGTACATTATTTCAAATTCCCCATACAAAAATTATTCTCTTAAAATTCTCCATCCAAATACACTATAATGTAGGTACTGCATGGATGATTGAAGTACCAAAAAGGGCAATGCATTGTCATCGACAAATAGCATGCTTACTCAAACAAAACGAAAAACAGCATGTGTCACAACCAGTTTTGCCAAAAGAACTGAATTGATGATGATAAATGCCTTCACCCCAAAATTTACAACCTTGGTCTCGGAAAATAATGCTAATATATTTTCTCTTGGGGAGTGCTGGCAACACACTCCCTGGTACATTTTTTATAATACACTACACGTTCCTTTTAACACACTCTTCACTATTGGTTAAAATTTATTGGAAATTAAGAAATCAGGAGTGGAATTCATTAGCTATGAAGTGGATCTCATAAAGTTATGTGATTTCCAATAAATTTCAATTAATAAGAGTGTGGTAGAGCATTTCTGTTTTTCTTTTTTAAATTTAACTCCATACTAAACACCAACATCTACTTTGCTGCAGGATGTGGAAACATTGACTATTAACCATAAATAAGCAAGCAACTTCAATTAATTTATATCTCCTGTTATATAGGGCATGGATCAGAACTGCTATTTATCAAGATTGCAATAAGTTCACTGAATTCAAAAGCTTTATACCTACACCTCTCACGTCCAAAGTATATCAAGAAATTATGTAACTTGGAACATAGATCTAAAGAGAAAGCCTACTTCAGAACAGATTTTTGTTGATTCCATCAAACTGAACCAGATTTTATTTTTTTGAAATAGACACTTGAACTGGATACTACAGCAGGAAGTACGGCAGAAAAAGAATCAATATATGGTTACCTCTTCACCCTTCTTGACAAACCCTGTTCTCTTGATATTTAGACGCACAGAAGCATAGAATTTCAATGCATTACCACCACAAGTAACTTCCGTAGGTCCACTAAATCCCCCAAAAGTTGAAATCTTTGACCTCACCTGGAGGAACACACAACAGAATTCCTGTTACTAAAAGACAAACACATCCCGAAGGTAACTTGGACAAAGTACTTCCACTTCCACCCAAAAGAAAATGGATACATTACACACAAAGAAGATAATATTCCTACAGAATATACAAACAGTAAAAGACAACACCATCCAATCCATTTAAATCCCTTCGGATAAAAAAACATGAAAAACAAATCAAATAGCAAGCTCCACTCACCCATAAGTTTAAAAATAGGTCCATTGGTACATGTCTGACCGATGGAAAGCCGAAGAACATCAACATACTCCATAATTAGTATTTCAATAAATTCAAATAATTTGGAAAGCCGAAGAACATCAACATACTCCATGCAACCTGACTGGATACATAGCTAGATAATCTTTTGAGGGCTTCTCTACTCGAAAATAAAACACTATGTTTCCCGTAGAGAAGCTCTCAAGCTAGGCTCTGATATTTACCACAGCAATGAACCCCGACTGTGTTTGTTCCTTGATATCATTTACAACAGGGCTAGTAACGTACACTCTACCATACTCTCCTATTGTCAAAATTCATTGAAAAATAAATAAATAATGAGTGAATTCATCAAATTAAGGATAGACGGAGACCAACACAATTTTGTGATTTCTAACAAATTTCAATTAATAGTAGAGGGCATGCTGCTAGCACATCTATATTTATTATTATTTTCTTTGTAATCTGAAAAAAATAGACAGATGAAGTTCGAGTAATTAATAGTTTTTGGTATTTAAGATTCACTAATTTATACCCTAAATTTTGCACTCATGCAGCTTTACATGCATAAAAAAAAGACAGTGAATTGACTCTGAACGATTATACTAAGCAGAAGACAGCAGCAGAGCAAAGTCAGAGAGGTTGAAAATTTAATAAAGTCAAAAACAATAGAATATATGAATTATGATGGTGGAACATTGCTCAGCATAAGTCAAGAAAATAAATCATAGACCAAGGATCAAATTAGCACCGTACAGACTAACCCAAACAGAAGTTTCTCGTACACATTAACTTGCTCAGGTTCAAACTGAAACATATTCATAATCTGACCAAAGTAAAATTGACAACATAGCTGCTGTTTTGGTTGTTGGTTCTGCAAAAATAGGTGTTAGATATACAAGTAACTAAGTTTTATGGCAGCAATTTGGGGTGCAATACTAACCTTGGGGATTTATTGAAGTTATAAAGTATTTTAAGAGTCAGGGCATAAATACTTACTAACCAACTGGTAAGAGGTTTGTTATGAGGAGTTTTAAAGTCCTGGTTAAAGGCTTTGTTGTACATGTCTTACTATCATTACTACCTTTAGTAATGAAAGCTCTTGTTTGCCTATCAAAAACAAATTAACAACATTGCTGATAACAAATTAGACGATACCTGATTTATAAAAATTAATATACTTTGAGAAAGTGACAAGGCATGGCTCAATTTTCGAAGTGCCTGACTCATCAACCTAGCCTGCATTGCCATGTGAGCATCACCCATTTCACCATCAAGCTCACCTTTAGGAACAAGTGCAGCCACCTATCATGTAAAGACTGCAAAAAGTTAGTTGACACTGAACGTGCATTCAAACAAATAAAACAAGATTTCAATGACATAGTATAAACCATTGGAAGAAAAAACTATACAAGAGAGAGAAATACAGAGAAAGTTCAAAGAGGAACACTAAAATTTCGTTCATTCTTTCCATTGGAAAAATCAAACTCAACTAGTCTACAAATGAGGGTTTAAGAGGACAAAATCCAAAAAATTAAAAATAATAATTTTATTTAAGAGCTTCTAGAATTTGGCCGAGTCAATGTAATAAATACCCAAGCACTCGGGAAACTCACCCTCAAAAGCTAGCTATCAAGGGGGAAAACCAGACACTTAAATAATCCACTTCACTCAACTCCCTCATTCATTAGAATCCTTCATAAGTATCCCTTTTCGAGACATCGACAACCAGCTCTAATATCAATTTATAAGTACCCAAGCACTTGGAGAACCCACTCTCAAAAGCAACTACTAAGAGAGGAGAACCAAACACTTCTATACTCCACCAAACATCCCATACTACTCGAAGTAGGACTTAGACACCCCACAATACCCAAGTTCCTATCACAATGCTAAAAAATGCATCCATTCAAGAACAATTCCAGTTTCCAAATCACATATCTCACCCTCACTTGAACTTATTATAACCAATCACACTGATTTCTACATAATACAAGAAGCCAGAAATATCTCTACGCGACAAGCATCACCAAAAGCAAAATTTATATACAGGAATCTACCACACAAAATAGAATACTTACACCAATAAATAAGTTTTATAGGATGAGTAGCTTACAATGAATAGATTTAATTCAAGGGTGATTGGCTAAAATCACTTTCCTACAATAAGCTATTAAATGGCGGTGAAGTATGCCACTTGATACACTGGTTTAATGAATCTAATAACAGATTAATATAATAGTAGAATCAACACTTACCATATAATCCTAAACAAGTTACAACGGAAACAGGGAAAGTATTGACAGAAACAAAAGAAAACGTGCTTCACACTTACACTGTCGACAACAATTACATCAACTGAACCACTACGGATTAAAGTATCCACAAGACTAAGTGCCTGTTCACCACAATCAGGTTGGGAGAGAAGCAAATTCGCTGTATTCACACCAATAGACTCTGCAAGTGTCTTATCAAGGGCATGCTCAGCATCAACAAAGACACAATAACCTGTATCAAACAACCATATCAATTTCTGGATAAACCAGCTACAAAATTTTAAACAGGTAAATCATAAAATTGTGTGTTGGCCTCCTCAATTTCATTATTAATTAATTGAAATTATAGTTACAATTAAACTAATCGAATGGAAGAACACATCTCAAACTGGGCAACTAATAGCACCAAATTTAGACAGTGAGAAACCAAATTAGATTTACAGCTGGGAAACTGCTAGCACTAGCCCTGTAGCACCTAAAATTTGTTGGCACAGTATTGATATTGAGGCAGGGATTTTAGACAACGAGAAACCATGTATAGAATCAAACATCCAATTTGCCATTTCCAAAAAGTAATAGTCAAAGGGTATTCTAAGAAACAAAGTTAGACATTCTTTAAGAAATCATAAGGAAAAAAACAGCACAATCATCACTATCAAACATTAAGAGCAGGGGCAGGGAGATTAAATCATCTGAGTCTGTAGCGACCATAATTATGATGAGGTCATGGTCAAATCTACAGAAGTTAGAAGTCTAAATCCATTACAACCAAAAGACAGACATTTCAATTATAATTGTTGAAGTATTATATGAAGATAACCTCCTTGCTTCTGTGCTTCTGCAATCACATGTAAAGCAAGAGTCGTTTTTCCAGAAGCCTCTGGACCATATATTTCCACAACGCGTCCCTACAGACACAAATTGGAGGAAAACAGAAAATTTTGTCATCAGTATCCAGAAATCAGTGTATTAAAAAAATGGTTCAGAGTTTATTCACATAAAACAAATAAGCAAGAAACCTCTTCATGCAAGGATCAAAGCATACCTTCGGAAGACCACCAATTCCTAGTGCTATATCAAGACCAAAAGAACCTGTAGACACAACAGGCACATTTTTTGGTGAGACAGAACGACCAAGCCACATGATGGATCCCTTTCCAAATGCAGAAGTGATCTGATCAAGAGCTTGTTGAAGGGCCAGTTCTTTCTTGGACATGTTTTCTTCGCCAGAGTCACTTCCATCAGATTTGGAGCGCCTTCTACCTTTAGGTATATAGAAATGAAAAATGTGTCAAGTTCAAATCTGTTTAAACTTCAAACATCAGAGATAATAGGAAACTAGAGGAGAATGATGTGAAACACTACATTATTTTCTATAAATTGCAACTTATATCAGTATGACATTAATGGATGAGATAGACATGAACAGAAACTGGTATGATTCTTCTTATTATATTACGTGATAATCTATTTTACGCATTTATTGGCACCCATAAGCCATAAGCTTCCAGTATAAATAAACTCCTGCAACTGATTAACTTCTGGACTCACATAAAGGGAAGGGAAGGAAGCAAGAGAACTTCGACAAACCTTTAGATGAAAAACTAAAAATCTGAGAAGTGCGAAATAATCCCAGCTCAAAGCCCTGCAAACGAAAGCAAGAACTGATTATGCAGAAAAAAAAACCAGCATCAATCAGAAACGTAGGAAGAAAATGCAAAAAGCGAGGGAAACGGTTGGTTATATGCATATTCATGACCGTGACTGACAAAACGACCATTGCTTTTTCCTTTTCCTTACCTTTTGTTAGAGGGCAAATATTCCTCTGACTTTGGTCCCCATGAATGCACGTATTACTTTAAAAGTGCATAAATAACTAAAGAAATTAAAACGTGACAAACAAGATCATCAGAATCCATAAAATGAGAATAATGCATAAAACAGAAGAAAAGAGAGAGAGCACCGTTACATGTCTTCGGTGACAAAAATGATCAAAAACAAGCGATCAAAGTGCATAAACAAAATCATGAGGTAGCATAGAAAAAAATAAAGGCGCGTAGTAACGAACCTTAGGGACAAATAAGGAGCGTCTGAGAAGGGAGATGTTACGAAGCAACCTCGCCATAGAAGCAATTTTGGGTGGAACGGGACGTCATGAAATGAAAGTGAGTCACAAAACACACTTTTCTTTTGTTTTCTGTTTTTAGGGTTTTATTATTACGCAACGTTTCATTTGATTTCCCTCCCTTTTTTGTTCCATTTCACACAGCAATGGAGAGAGGATAGTTAGCGTTGAGGCAGAGCTGGGAGGAGAGTGAGAGAGAACAGAACGGGTCCTGGACACCTTCTAATTTCATATATGTATATGTGAATGGACCTTTAAAAAGTTTCTTAGATGAGACATTTACTTTTTGCATCTCATTCTTTATTCTTGCACCTCTTGAGAAAATTGGAAATATGATATTATTATGTAATTTGAAAATTTCACAACTATACTTTTTTTTACAAAATTAAAGAATTCATTAACTTCATCATGTCAATAATAAAATAATAAAGAATTATGTTCGATGGTTTTAAAGTAATAGTAAATTTAAATAATATTTTAAAAAATGAATTTTAAATTTAATTCATCTAATAAAATTATTTAAAAAAAACAAAATATGATTTTTTCTATTTTAGGATTAAAAATAATTCTATTAATTTATTAGCCACATTTTGTACATTATTGGATGGATGTCTTTATTTCACTTTATTATTTTAATTTTTTTTACTCTGAAATGCATGAGATATTATAAAATTACAAATGGTATACAATGTTACAATTGAAATGATGAACGAATTTAAGCAATGTATTATTTAGTAAGATGTTTTAGGTCATTTTTACATTGTATTTGTTTAATATTCTCAATATTTGTTTAAAAAGATTATAAATTAAATAAATAAATAAGATGATAAATGTCGTATTATGTATATTATTATATTTGAATATATATTTTTTTACAATTTTATCATTCATAACACTTTTTTTTCCTATAGCATCAGTTTCTTAACTTTTTTCACTATAAGTTCTCCAGGATAGATTGAAAAAAAAAAAAAATTCTATAATCCATTTAAGTACACTTGGAAGGTTACTAATGAATGAAAAAAAAAAACTAATCAAATTTATTCTTTACATTAAACTTCACATGAATAGTAATTGAGGTTAAACAAAAAATATTTATTTGTTCTTATATAATATGAATGAAATTTGCAGACAATATAACTTCGAGTTTATGAGCTTATAAGACATAATTTTGCTATTTAATCTTTTGAGATCATGGACAATTTTACAAGTCTAATTTTTCTGTAATCTTCATCAAACACTTTGATGAGCTAGCTCTTGTATAAACATATTCTATTCATATGAATAATTCAACATGTCACGCACACAAACTTTAGTCCATTAGACACAATTTGTCTCATCACGTCTTGAGTTTTTGAATTCTTCAGACGAAGTATAATTTCTCCTTTATCTGAAGTATAATATTTCTTATCTGAACACTTCTTACCCGCACTCCATGTGCAAACTTCACTTTTGTTTTGTTATGACAAAATAAACAGTCTATTATATATCTCAGTCAAAAATTTCTCCAACATTGATTTACTTATTTTTCAATCCAAATTTTAACTTTATTTCCATTACCAAACTTTCTTCTTTAGCATTATCATCAAATCAATAATTGTGGTTATTTTCACCATAATATCATTTCACCATAAATAGCACTCATTATTAATAATTGATTGTTGTACTCGTCACTGCAATTCCCACCTTTTAATTTTATTACCTTATACCATTGTTTTATTGTAACAAGCTCCATTTTTTCTCTAATGAAAAAAGACAAATTTGCACAATTTAGTTATTTGCCATATTTTCTATCATCCTCTTAACAATACCAAATCTGATTTGTCATATTTTAAATTTTAACAATATTTTTATTTAATAACTTTCTGCTGCAACTACTACAACCATCAATGTTAACATATTCGGATTGTATGTCATAACAAACAAGTATCATAAAAAGGCATATAGTAAACATGATTCTTTCAAAATTTAAAAAAAGAACAATTTTATTAAAAAAATATAATTTTAAAATAAAAAATTAAAAAAATGATAATTACTACTATAAGCATTGTGTATTTGAATAAAAGCTTGTTTTATGACACACGTATATTTATAACTATAATGCAAATTATCTTGGCATAAAAAAATATTCAATTTTTTTTATAATAACTTAAAATTTTATACTATTTATTATTTAAATATTCTCTTTATTTTTTAAAAACGATGGTATATTTCTTCTATATTTTCATAATATTTTATTAAGCATGTTTTATTAACTAAACTAGCTGAATTAATGTTTTCAATAAATTAAATTACATTACACTTTAAAAATATTAATAGTCAAAAGTATAAATCAAATACTAACACGTTATTTTATTTAAAATTTATTTACTATCCAAGTTTTAATATTAGTAAAATAATGGTGCAATCATAAAATTAAAAACGTATAAAATAATTTTTCAAAATCAGATATAAATAAATATCATACAAATTTCCTTTAATAAAAATGATTATTCAGTATTATACATAAAAATATTCGCACTTTAATGCTAGTATGTAACATTATATTGATACAAAAATTATATTACGAATAATATAAAGGTAATATTTTGAAAATATATTGAAAATAACATATTATCGTATATAAGACATTCACATCTGAATACTAATTACTTTTTATCGCGCTAAATATTTTTTGTAACAAAAATCAGTTGTAATTACTAATTTACCAAAAGATAAAAAAAATATGAATTTCTACTTTTTATTTTTATTAATTACCTACAATACAAAAATTACAAATATTTGAAGAAATATAATTTATTATGCTTACTGTTCTATAAAACCTGTTTAAAAATAAACCGTGCATATTATAGGTAAATATACTAGTTATGTATGATTGTTATATTTCCCTTTAAAAAATGTATAATTTGTATATGAGAAATATATGTTGCATAAGAGTGTGATTCCTCTTAATTAAGCATATTAAACATAATATTAAAAACAACTTTGTTTTAACCTAAAAGACAGACATCCTCCGTAGAAACATAATTTTCTTTAAGGCAAGACATTGGTAATATATTGAATTAAGTGTTTTTTTATTTATAATTTCCTTACACAAAATACAATATGCAAAATCCCTCGAATTGGGAATAAGTAAACATCACTTAAATCAACAATTAAAAATAATTTATTTCAACATAACTCCATGGTGGGACGGATCTGAAAAAGTCTAAAAATGTTTAAAAATAAGATAGTTAAAAGATTATATTAAGTGTAACCAACCTGAAATAAATTATAGTTTTCATTTTATATCTGAATACAGTGATGTGATGTTGACACATAAATGACTATTATCTATTAATTAACACCACTTAAATTATATAGATGCATTTATTTTTACAAGAAATAATCAGATTATGAAATATTTCAGTATTAATTGTGTTTATTAATTTCCTCTTTTCTCTTATTAGGAATAACAATAGTTGCCTAAACAGGCTAACTCTTTATCAAACATGTATATATAAAATTATTCAGTTAGGAGGAAATAGAAGACCGCAATAATGACCATCCATCATTTTATTGTACAATAACAGAAAAAAAAAATTGTATGCATCTTTTTTTGGGTCCAGAAAAAAAAAATAAAAAAAATAAGGTTTTGTAAGATGGGCCTATAATAGAGGACTATAATAGAGGACTTTTGGAAGACTGCTTCTTCCTGCACCTCCATATCATCTTCCTGCACCTCCATAGTCTAGGCAAATTTACCATTTAACCCTTTTTAAAACATTTCATATCCCATAATACCCTCTACCACCCTTACATCCTTTCTT
>Ga0209489_105959_pt1 | contig 20259 bp, 7 predicted proteins | sample SiratrowhiteBW_FD_187527 | JGI IMG/M metagenome (GOLD analysis project Ga0209489, IMG submission 187527) | Root nodule microbial communities of legume samples collected from California, USA - Siratro white BW (SPAdes) (version 2) | ecosystem: Host-associated > Plants > Roots > Nodule | place: USA...
AAAAAAAATATTTTGTTTGTTTTATTTAATCTCTTTCTTGGGAAAATAAATATTTTAAAAAAATCACACTCAGATTACTTATTTAATTAAAGGTACCGTCTTAGGACGGGCGTTGTGGGGGTGCTAATACCTTCCCCACACGTAACCGACTCCCGAACTCTAAATCCGGTTTGCAAACTTGCCTTATCTTGTTTTTGGTTTTCCATAATTTTTCCTAATAAACTATGGTGGCGACTCCTCTGTTTTGAAAACAAAAATTATTTTTTGTTCGCCGTCCCCGTCGTGACCCCGGTTGTGACAACATCAAGTGTAGGTGTTGAATCTGAAAAGAGATTCTGAATCTCTACATACTAGGAGGATGAAACCATTGGTAAATATGTCGATCGAATCTCCTCAATTATTAATAACATTAAACTACTTGGTGATGATTTTCCAGATAAAAGGATTGTGGAGAAAGTTCTTGTTACTCTTCTTTGAGAGGTTTGAATCCAAAATCACCTCTCTTGAAGAATCCAAAGATTTAAACATTATCTCCTTGGGAGAGCTGATAAGTGCTCTCCAAGCACAAGAACAAAAAATATCTATGAGGCAGGAAAATGTCACTTAAAGAGCTTTTTATGTGAAAAGGAAAAATTCTGGTAAAGGAAAACAACAATCTAGCCAGAAAAATAAGGCTAATAATGATAGTGACAAGAAGTCATTTCTAACTTGCAAGCACTGCAAAAAGACAACACACATAAAGAAGTATTGCTGGTGGAGACTTAACACTGTATGCGGCGATTGCAAACAACTAGGAATTATATCAAAAAGCTTCCAAATCTAAAAACAAAGCCTTTGAGAAAGCACAGTTGACTAATGCAAAGGAGGAGCAACTTTTTGCAGTCTCTTGCTTCTTAACAAATGAATCCTCTAGTAATTGATTAGTTGATAGTGGTTGCACTCATCACTTGTACAAAAATGCTGACATGTTGAAAAGCCTGAATGTTACATACAACTCTAGGATAAAAGTAGAAAATTGTGAGTTCTTAGACGTCAAAGGCAAAGGTTCAGTTGTTGTAACAACAACCTCACATACCAAAGTTATCCCTGATTTTTATATATTCCTGATATAAGCCAAATTCTATTAAGTGTTGGACAGATGTTTGAGAAGGGTTATTCACTACTGTTCAAAGATTGCAAATGCACCATTTTTTTATTCCTGTGATGTAGAATTATTTTTTGTCAAAATGAACAATAAATTTTTTGTAGCTGATTGGGAGAAACCAACTAAGCAGGCTTATTCAAGTGCTACATAAATAGTTATAAATTTGTGACACAAAAGACTTGGTCACTTCAATTAGAGAAGCATTGTAGAGATGAATGAGAAGAATTTGGTGGAAGATTTACCTAAAATTTCTCATGAATCTAAAATTTGTGAGACATGTCAATAAGAAAAGAAAAAAAAAACTACCATTTCAAAAAGAATCAAGCATGGAGAGCCAATCAAAAGCTTCAGCTTATTCACACTGATATATGTGCCCTATGAAAACATAATCTTTGAATGGCATTAAATATCAGTTGACTCTATCCTATACACCACAACAAAATGACATGTCTGAAAGGAAAAACAAAATACACCATTGTAAATCTGCCAACACTCCATTTTCCACATGTTTGAAACTTGACAAGGATGGGTTATCTCAAAAAGTAGATGAGAACATTTACAGAAACTTAGTTGGCAGCCTTCTATAACTCATTGCAAGCAGGCTTGACATTTTATGTATTGTAAGTTTATTATTTAGTTTCATGTATTCTCTTAGAGAAGCTCGTTTCACAGCTGCTAAAAGAGTGTTGAGATACATAAAAGGAACCAACACACTTAGAATTTTTTTTTCAAAATCTACAAAAGAGACTTTGAAGCTGATTGACTACACTGACAGAGGTTGGGGTAGCTATCAGATGATTCAAAAAAACACCTTTAGATATATATTTTCTTTGGAAACTTGTTTTTTTTAGTTGGTGTTAAAAGAAATAAGAAATTACATCTCAATCGAGGTTGAGTATATTATAACTGCGTACACTGTGAATAAGTTATTTGACTACTTCATTTACTGTTTTTTTAACATATGACTCAGTCAATATTTAGTTTTTAATTTATTAACAGAAGTTTCATTGAATAAAATATTAAATATTTTTCTACGAATAAAATTGATCTTCTTTTCAAATTAATTTTAACCACCTGTTGCTAAATCACATTGCTCAAGGAGAGAATTTGATCCCACTGAACTGTTGTTTCCATATGGAAAATTTGCAGAGAAGATTGCTTTTTCATGTTTAGGAAAGTTTCAACCATCTAGTGAATTTTTATTTCCTTCCTCGTCATCTATTTTTCTGCAGTACTAAGAGTAGTAAGATTCGTTTGTTTCCCATAAACAATAATGTTAATCATGTTTTCTTGTACATGTACCATCTTTAATTTACACACTTTTCACCCCCGATTTCAGTAGGACCCCACAAAACCATTTTGGTACCTGAACTTGGATTTTGGTACCTGTACTGATACTGATAACATGTGAAGAGATGCTAATGGTGGGTGTTCTGAAGCATTGTTCTACCCCAAAAAATCGCTTCATAGCTTTTCTAGGTACTGTTTTTTCTATTCTTGTTCAAATTCAATCATGTCATTTTTCTTCACTTTTTTCACCAGCTTCAAAATCTTAGAAGTAGTCTATTTTACAAGACATCTTAGTATATTAATTTATGGGAGTAAAACAACAGTTTTAAGTTTAATGCAGATGCATTAAAGTTGACAGCAGCAAAAGATTCAAAAAAGAAAAAAAAAAGTACTTAATCTTAGTCTACGTGTATCTAATGGTGGACCATGCCTGATGACTAATTGGCAAAGAATTCACATGAAGGAACTGTTGTGCTTGTCCCTTGAGATGCGCTCTATAACATACTGATAGTGTTTCCCTGATGAACAGCAGCACAAGGATTAGTGCTTGGGGGTAGCCAATGGTGCAAACATTGGTGTTTGCCAATGTAAAAAATTCAACTAAAATAATTTGGATGTTGTTGACTTGTTGGAGCCTCACACCAGATTGGAGCATACAAATAACAGTGTATATATCCCTGTTAAAATGCAAGGTGTTCTCGAAGGATTGGAGGTAGAAAATGGATAGTTCATGGACTTGTCTCCAGAAAATAATAACAAAAATAAAAATTCATGAGTCATAATACCAGATCATTAACACCATTTGCGAAGTTAGAATTATCTTCGACTTAAAGATTCCACATTACCTTTCATACTAACTTATCATAATTCTTACTTTCATAGTTGAATTTTATTTAAACTCAATTCAAAAGTACACGATAACTTGAATATATTAGGTCATTCATTATGAAGCTATGATTGGATCACTTCTAATTCAACAATGTCACACACAGGAGGCCTTGTACCCTGCTTGAGTTGTTAGATCCCAAGCCAAATTTTAAGAATATCAAGTGCATTTGTAACTTATCTAAAGAACTTAACTCACGCTTAATTAAATTGTATATAATGTAAGCAATGCTGCCTAAATATTTAACCATAACAAAATAGATAACTATCAGAAAGTGCAATATGAATTTTAATTTCCTTTCTGTAACTCGACAAAGTGTTGTAACTGCATAAAATGGTTGGTTGGAAATGCAACCAAAAGCATGTTTAGGCCGAAACAAGCATCAAAACTGCTAGTGTGAGTGCTTGTTGTTGATTGTTAATATGAACCTATATTGAGCACAAAATTCTGACCCTTTAAATCAGATATATATGATCTATAGCGACACATATGTACACTTTAACATCATTCATCCTACTTGGGTTGAGGGGAACCCCTTTGTCACAAACACTGCTTGCTTAGAGATTCTTTAGATAACAGCACCTGAAGCAGCTCACTTAGCCTCTCAGCACCAGGGCCTGGCCTAAACATTGTATCATTGCCACGAACAAAACAAGGGTCATTCCCACCATCTGAGGTCCCAACACACCATGCCCCAGGTGAAAATCTGTGGGTGCGCCCCAGAAGTTCTTTGTCAATCTTGTCTAGCACTGGATCATCCTTAGCAAATTTGCGAGCAAAAAGCGCCTTGCTTTTAACCATTTTGTCAAAGTCCTTCGTGGTTAAAGAGATGGGATGCTGCTTTGGGGGAGTGTCCCAAGCAATGTAGTGAAGATCATGGCTTATGGCTGTGTGACGGAATTCCTCAGTGTTACAAATGACAGTGTGAAAGTATCCCTCTGGAGAGGACACAAAATTTGTATAGTACATTAGCATAGTCCTTGGAAAGTTATCCCATCCCCATATACAGTACTCCACAAAGGACCGAGTCAGTACAACCCAAGCTGAACCTGTTCACACGGCATAGAAGTATAGGGATCTACCATGTTGATTCTAATGGAAAAATGTAAGTAATCACGCTAGCTAGCTAGTTAATCTTAGCACTGATAAACCTTAAAAGGGCCTCTTAGTTTAAATTTGCAGTAAAAAAGAATTCTTTTCAAAATGTTTGTATAGATAATAGATAGAGACATACCAGTAAACAGTTTAAAAGACGTGGGAAGGGTTCTTCGTTGAGTGGTCAATGCTAAATCAGATTTCTTTGATAAGTAAAGGGCAGGATCAATAATGATGGGTCTTGCTCTTTGGTTCCTGCATAAAGTAATATAAGTTAATCAGGGGAGAAAAACATGCAGAATATAGTTTACAGCAATTTTCAGATGAATAATAATAAAATTCACTTACAATTTCCAACCAGCAATGCGTGTATGCTCAATGAAATTGAGATTTCTTGACAGATTCGAGAAAACGTAAAGCAAATCTGCGAAAGCAGAAAACAAATATCAAATGGTTCAATGAGTAAACTTCTTGCATGTTTGACTTGATAGATGCACAATTCAATCAAACTCAAACTATAAACAGCATGGAATGATCTATACGAATCTTGATTCATTCATGCCAAATAATAGAATATCAGACAGAAAGACGTTGCAGAAACCAGAAGACATTATTGAGTACAAAATACCATGAAGCAAATTGTTATGCAGTTAAGCAGGTACTAGAAACTTTTTTTTTTCTTTATAAGTCAAAGCCGAATTCTTTTGCATATGACAACCACCCAAAACAAGTTTAGACTTCTATGAATTTATCTTGAATGTTTTACCATTATGTCCAGTTCATAATTCATCATTTCCAGCAGTACAGTAGTTCTGGTCATGCAGAGAAAGAATAAACCTAACTATAATATATTCAGAATTGCAGTTGTGATTTCTTCAGCAACTAACTACTTAGATTGGGAAAAAAAAACTCCGATGTTTGTCTAATGTGAGCAGAGGTAATTAGTAATCAACCTTAATTTAAAGAATTAAGACCACAATGCAATTCAAATTAATTCAACAGAGGATATACCTTTGTTCACTTTAGGGAGAAACTCATGAGGCAAATACACTTAGGTATGAGTGCACATAAGTTCTGTGGAAAAGAATCAGATCTTCTACAAAAAAAATGGCTATTTATGGAAAAGAAGCAGCATCTAACATCTGCTGTGGTAATGAAGATGTTGAAAGATCTTGTTTAGCACCTCCGTGCTATAAGTTATAGATTATGAATGTAATCCAGTAGATACCAACTATAGTGGCCTTCATAAATATCCAAACAAATCTCTCAAATATATGCATAAAATACATATTGAGGGTTGCCAGGAGAAATTGGTATTGGAGGCAACGGATATGTCAAATATTCAATAACAAGACCTCAAACTCTGACATCAAGTGGTATAAAGCTAGGTTGTTGTTTTCTTATAGAGCTAGGCAAAGCTAATTTATAGAGATTCAATTTGGCATCCCTCACATTTGTTAGGGAATAGAGCAATCACCAATCCATATTAGCAATGATTTGAATATCAAAACGGTCTGAATGGTACCAGTAGAAACATATAAAATTTACACTACTTGAACTATCTAATTTCTGTCTTGCTTCAGGAGGATGACTCCTTGAATTACTAAACACAGCTATACTTTAGGCTAGAATGACTGTGACGGAAGATTATAAATAGAAAAATTCATGGAATAGCAACATAAAACAATGGAAATACAGAGAGAGAGACAGAGAAAGGAAAAAGAACACGAGGCAGTGAAAATGGCAAATGATTTTATTTCATTAGCTCTAGCCTTTTACTATTAAACAAGTGTAACAAGAAAATGGAAGCGATAACTGTGTTCGATAGTATGTAATGTAACCCACTTATTTCAGCCATAGTTGTTAAACAAGCCTAATGATGTTACATAGAGATCCAACCTGAATAATTGGCAATAATTGCAAGATTGATAAAGATAAACAATAGTCGTTCCTGTTGCTAAAACATCAGTGCATACTTTAATGATGGCTTCTGTCCACAAAACAATAGTGTAGTACTCAAGGGAAATAAAGCAATAACGTGTCAAAAACGAAAGGCAAACTACACATGATGTAGCAGCCTAACTATTACCATCCATTTGCCATAATCATAACTTTACACTCGTATGTCAGACGGTTTTCAAATTTTTAAAACCTACGTGAAACAGCATCATGTGTTCAAATCTAGACGAAAGTTTGTAAAGGTCAGACGAAAAGGCCATAATTTACGCAAGCATTTTAAGATATAACATGAAGCATGAAGCTGCAAATAAAGGGTCAGTTACTAACCATCCTGTGTCATAAGAGGATAATCTGAAGCACTGAGGTTAATAAACCAGTCCCATTCTGAACTTTCCTTCAATAAGATTGCAATAGCTTGGAGGGTACAAGCAATCATCGTAGGACCCTTATAAGTTACCAAATTGGATTGAGACATAACACGCACATTCTCCACCTCACGAAAAACTGGATCAGCTTTCACTGCATTTGCCAATTCCAACCTTTCCCGGGGCGGTGCCTCAAGATCTAAATGCAAGATGTATTGATTCCTTGGGTGGTACACTGCCTCCAATGTCCTCATCATCCTATGACTATCACCCTTGGTGCCTGATATAAGGTAGGCAAACCTTGGAGCCTCCCTTTTCACCATACTATCGTTAAAAGACCTTTCTATATCTGATTCCACAAAATATCCACTGGAATTCTCGGATCTCTTGAAGGAAATGATTTCAAACGGTGATTGCTCTCCCCCACCATCAGAACTAAGCACCCCAAGAATAGCTGTCAGAACCAGACTCATAGATATAATCAAACTGGCAAAAAAAGGGAGAATCCACTTCCTATCACTAAACATCCTTCCTGAATGTGCATTTTTCCTCATACTCTTGTGGTACAGCTAAACCAGAATCAAGCTTTAAAACCCCTTCACTTCAAGGGCAAACCAAGATCTCTACCTGTGTTCAGTTCCTGCAGATGAGTTTAAACACAAATCTGCAAGAACCCCACAAATCTTTGCTAGATAAGAAGATAAGTACAATGATTCAGCAGCGGAACCAGAGCCACCTTCTTAACAAGTATATTTAGCATATAAGCACAAAAGGGTCCATGTTTTCTGCAGGATAAAACATGGTTTTCAAACAAAGATGCTTATCTAAACCGGCATCACCCAATGCCCAAGATTTTGATTTGGGAGCTATACAAGTAGCATGTGAGACATGACAATTGACAATGGTTTGGGAGTTGGGACCCACCTCTAGATAACAGGCTCAGATCTGATCACACCCTCTTCAGAAAGGAACATTTTTTTAAGGCGCAAAAGGTGAAGGAAACTTCACAATAAGTCAATGTTAAGTCTCTTCACAACACCTACCTATATTGTAATTGTAACTCACAGAAACAAAACCTACACCTCAGATTTCACCAGCAGGCAGGGACTTAAATGCAAACCTGTTCTTTCTGCTTTCTTTTACTTCCCTTCTGCAAACTGTTCCCAAGCCAAGATCTATGTCACCCCAAAATTAAATACACCAACAAAGGACCAATATTGGGAACTGAACCCACTTGAAAGGCAAGTTTTGGGTAACTTCAGGTTCAAGAGATGATTAGTTTAAAGAATCTGGTACAAACTCCAAACAACAAACTCCAAAGAAAGGAGAATAAGAAAAAGAGAGGATTCAACGAAGATTCAAAGTGATGTGTTTGAGTTTGAGGGTTATTTGGACGATGTTGTCAGGAACAGGGTTTTCTAGAAAAAGGGGTGAGATTGTGTTGTAGTACTCTTAGTTGATTTGCCCATTTCTTAGTCTGAGTGGCAAAACAGATTCAGGAGTGGTGACTTTGCTTTCCATGCCTTGTTGGGTGGCAAAATTTTCATTTTTTGTGGATTTTAATATTCATGTTTGGTCTTTTGATAAAATTAATAATAATAATAACAACAATAACGCGCTTCCTTTGATCTTTGTGTGCTTTACACGTCAGTTTTCGTAAGCAGCTTGGGTTTCTTGTTGTGAGTTGTAACACGAACATTCAATTTGGCGAACTCCATCTTCGAACTTTTATTTCTCTTTCAAGTCAACTTAATGTCTCTTCCTTGTTCAAATCATCATTCTCCTGCACTGAGATCCTTTTAAATTTATTACTTTTTGCATAGTGAGTGCAAACACAAATCTTTTTCCCTGATAAACTCAAATTTGAACATAAAATCACCCAATAAATCTTGTGACCAAATATTTACTCAAATAAACTCTTTTAGGAGGAAACAGCAATTAAATAATGAATAGATACTTTTATTGTTAATAAAATTGTGAATTAAAGAACAATTTGACTATTATTAATATTAATAATTAGGATTGGTAATTAAATTTTATTTGAGTATAAATTAGTAGTTTAATATTTTAATATTAAATCATTTTAATATAAATAAAAGAATCTGCTTGAATAAATTTGTCACTGTTTATAATTCTTTTAAAATTAGATCTATTGAAAAGAAAATCGTAGAAACACCTAAACAAAATAAAGGGAAAAAAAAGTTAACTTAGTCAAAAATTGTCCGTGTTTTATTTTTTTATTTACAATATGGTATTTATCTATCTATTTATCCGATCAGATTTTAAAATAGAATAAATTTTTATTTATTTTAAAAATTATTTGTTTTATCTTTATTTTATACTTTTGTCGTTAATTTTGACAAGGTTGGGTGAAGAAAATATCATTTTTATTTGATTAGCCATATATTAAGATTTTATTATATTTAGATATTTAAAAAAAATTAGCTTTTTGAATTGTGACTAGTTTTATTATTTGGATTTGAAAAGATAGGTATTGCATATAAGGGAAATTATTTATATTTTTCATATAACCTATCTAAATATGAAGGTGACTTTTGTCACTAGATTTTGGTTTTTACGAAGGAATTATAGTTGTTTGAAATTGTTTTAATATTTCAACTTGAATCTTGTTGGGTTTTGTTTAATAAAGTGTGTTTTATTTAATAAACTGAGTTTTGAATATGGGTAGATAAATATAGTTAATTTCTGTAAATTTTTTTATGTTAGTTTATAAGTTTGATATAAATATGAATATACATACTGTAACAATCTAAAAAATTGTTATTTGAGTAAAAATGATAGAAGTGGAATAAATACTTGATTATTATATTATTGAACTGAAAATGTGTATTTGTAGAAAAAGTAAGTAGTTAAGTCTCATTTCCACTCGAGTCATCATCTCTCTAAAACCTTTAATTCTTTTTTTTCTCTAACTTCTCTCTAAGTATCTGCTTCCGTACCTCATCAGTTTCTCAAGGGGGGAGCTCACCGTTGGACTCGTGACTGAGAATAGAGCAAGTCTACCCGATCAAAATATCTGTTAGAGTAAGTTCATTTTCTAACCACTTCCCTTAGAACCATTTTTTAGGTTTTTGATTTCCTCTACCTTATGAGCTTGCATGTGGTCTCTGAGTTATAGATAGTGCCTGTGTGAGCTCAGTCCCTAGTGTTCTAGTCTGATCGTTGATCAGAGGTCCTTTAGTGCAGATTCGAGTTCTTGAAGATCTTAGGCTTTGGGGCTATTAGAGAGAACTTCTAGTGCAATTCAGGTAACAGAAGCTGACTTGCATGTTACCTGATTTCAATTTGTTTGTGATTTAGGGTTTCATTTATAATATGTATGTGAAAATACATCTGTGATGGTTTATTTGTTGGCATGAAACTTAAGTTGAGTTCTTGATTGTTTATTCATTCTAGTATGTATGATAAGTATGTGGTAATTGATGGAATGCAAGTTTAATTTCTAGTTAAGTTAGTCATCTCAGACAAGTGTAGTAGCTCTGTGGTAGTAAAAACTTCATAAATTGTCTGATAACCGATGTTTTTTGCATAATTCGCCCAGGCGAGAATGGTTTCGAGTAGCAAGTATGCTCTCTGGACTGTTGGCAGAAAGTTTCTCGCCCAGGCAAAAAAGTAGTTTCGCTTAAGCGAGGGTACAGTCGCCCAGGCGAGAAAGCCCATAGAGCAAGTGTGCTCTCTGGAGTGTTTTCGCCTAGGCGAAAAATCTTTTGCCCAAGCGATGAGGTATTCTTGCCCAAGCGAGAGTATTTTCGCTAAGGCGAAAAAGGACCCTGCTCTCTGGACTATTTTCGCCTAAACGATAAATTTTTCGCTCAGGCGAAGGGTATTTTCGTCCAAGCGAAATTGGTCTAACTCAAGCTAAAAAAAATAAAAAAACTTTGGCTTCTTGTTTTTTATTATTTAACTCTTTTAGAATGCAATGTATGTATTTAATAAAATAGATTATTTAAGTTTAATTATACTGATGGTTTAGTGACTTCTTTAATGTTGAGATTGAAGTGGAGATTGAGATTTAAAAGTGAATGAATAAATGAGTAGAGATCTATATTGTGATGTGATATTGTTAAAAGTGTTGATAAAGTTAGTCAAAGCCTAGGCATAGTGTTTTCGGAAAATAAAACACCCGTGTCTTGGTTAATTAGGAAGTGCATTGTCTAAGGATCTTATCAATAACGATTGATATCCTGACTCTACTAGTAATAGGAATCAAATAAATGATCATTACTAAGTGGTGAGAATCGAACGAGATCTGAACTGGGTGACTACAACTTGAAATATAACTGGTCAGGAAAGTCTCAGGGGGACTAACCTTGTCATACATGATTGATGATTCATTTGTGTGGGGGCTGTGTGGATTCACAGTTTGGAGATGTATGACAGGTGCGTATCTCGGGATTATTCAATGCACGAGTCTTCTGGAAGTAGAGTCATGTTTGTAGTGTGTTAGATTCTTATATTGTGATAATACATAAAATTGAATTTTTTTTATTTGTTAAAATTTGGTTAGCTTACCCTTTGCTTTTGGTTGTATTGTATTTGATTTTTCTGTCTATGATGATCGTGTCTTGACACGGGAGCAGATGGTGCTGCAGAAGGATCTTTAGGAGATCATCTAGGTTGAAGGATGTCGTTAGGACTAGTATTATATTTTGAAAAACTTGTATCTGATATTGTAAATATGTTTTGAAATTTCACTTTAGCATTATTATATAATCTTGATCCATGTTAACTATGGAGTACTGTAAGATATGCATGATGTTAATACTTTAGTCGCCTTAGTAGAAGCTTTAGTTTTGTGGGGTGTTACACATACTTTAAGTTTGAAGACGAATATTGAATTTGTTGTGAGAATCCAAGGGGGAAACACCGGGGAGACAAACGAGAATGAGAACTGAGCCAACCCATATCAGGGAATGACACCACCGTCAACCCAAAACCTTAAGGAGTTAGATTTGTGGGTCTTCTTTCTTATATGTTGCTCAACTTTCTCATTCCTACCCAATGTGGGACTTCGACTCACACTTGAATATCTAACAATCCCTCCCTCAAGTGTGAGTCCCTCCTCTACCACATTGATACACTTCCCCTTGAGCGGAAGCATTCTCAACCCGAGTACATTACTCATGACCCCTCACTTGTACTGCCGTTCACACACTTATACGGGACACACTTGCCTGAAATCACCATCAGGAAGACTTTCGATACAAAGTCAAACTGTACTCGCTCAGGCCGCAAACCAACGGCTTTGATACCACTTGTTGTGAGAATCCGAGGGGGTAAACACCGGGGAGATCTCACAAGAATGAGACATGAGTCAACCCATATAAGGGAATGACACCACCTTTAACCCAAAGCCTTAAGGTTTTGGGTTGAAAGTGGTGTCATTCCTTTATATGTGGTTTGGCTCAGTTCTCATTGTTAGAGATCTCCCCGGGTTTTGCCCCTCGGATTCTTCAAATAAGTGGTATTAGAGCCATTGGCTTACGGCTTGGGCGAGTACAGTTTGACCATGTATCGAAAGTCTTCCTGATGATGATTTCACGCAAGCGTGTCCCATATAAGTGTGTGTGAACGACGGTACAAGTGAGGGGTCATGAGTAATGTACTCGGGTTTGCGGGTTTGAGATTGCTTCCGCTCAAGGGGGAGTGTATCAATGTGGTGGAGGAGTGACTCTCACTTGAGGGGGAGATTGTTAGGTGTTCAAGTGTGAGTCTAAGTCCCACTTAACGCCTTAAGGTTTTGGGTTGAAGGTGGTGTCATTCCCTTATATGTTGACTCATGTCTCATTGGTTGAGATCTCCCCAATATTTCCCCCTCAGATTCTCCCAACATGATTAAAAATTGATTGTTTATGAATTGAAAATATATATTTTTATTTTATATTTTCTTATATTAAAAATTTGTTTCAATATCTTGGATGTGTAGATGTTATGACCGAACTATATGTATGAACAAATATAAATGTAGGTACGAAAGCTGAAAGACAACGAAAACTTTATCTTATATTTTTTTATAAATATTTGTGTATACATTTTGTGCATGCTTAATTTATATTTAGAAATACATCATACTTTAGACAGACCCTATGTTGGAACTTATAATATAGTCGATAATTTTTTTGGTTTTACAAACTTTACGGGTTTTCAAAAAGATAAAAACTAAAGCAAAAAATTCAAAAACTTTCAATGTCAATTTCAAGCTGTCTTTTTTATTTTTGTCGGTGATTAGTTTATTACAATTCCATTGGGTTTTTCTTTTACATTTATTGTCTTTTCAGGGTGTACTTTCATTTACCTAATTACTTTGTGGGTGGGTCTAATTAAAATTATTATATATTGTATATTGATTTTTAAATTAAAAATAAAATTGTATAGTTAAAATATAACATTAAAATAATTACAAAAAAGATATATCCTTTAAACAGTATTATAAATTATTATTATTATTATTATTATTATTATTATTATTATTATTATATTGATAAGAATGACAGTTTATTAATTCGAATCAATAGACCTCGATCAAATAGAGATGATGTTTGTGGTGTTGGTTCATTTTAAGGAAAAATTTATTTTGTGAATATTTCACAAATCCTAACACTGCCTACGGACCTAGAAAACTTAGGAAAATATGGCTAGTAATAAATTTATTAATATTAATATTAATTAAATAATAAAAATATTTTAAAATATTAATAACTTTATATGTCTATTTTATAGATATTATTTTTTTGTTTTTTCTAATTTGAATTTATAAATTTTCTTATTATTTTAATGAATGATATTCTTAATAGTCATTTTATATTTTAATTTAAATTATTTCAATACAGGAAAATATTTTTAATGCAATAAATGCATATTTACAATATTAATAAAATATATAATTTAAATTATACCTTAAATGTTGAATTTTTATTATCAAATAATTGTATCATTACTAAAAAATGTAAATATTATTAATTTTAAATCACAAAGTTTAATTAAAAAGTAATATTTTTCAAAATACTATTATTACTTAAAAATAAAAAAGTAATTGTAACATGTTATTTTATTAACAAACCCAACACAATTCAATTTAATATATCATTTGATACATTACATAATTATCTCAATAAATTTATTAAAATTATTACAATATTTAATAAGTTTGAAAACTTCTATTAACATTAAGTAATATATTATTTATTTTATTTTAGAATAGTTTATTCTTTATTTCAAATACTCTTTTTTATTTTAATTCAATTAAATAAACTTTAAAAATGTCATTAAATCAAAACTAAATACATTTGTTCATTTTTAAATATTTATTACGCTTAACAAAAGTATATATATTACATCAATCAGTTTATTACAAAGATATCTCAATAAATTTAATTTTTCATATTTATTTGGGTAAATATTGTTAACAATATGCGTCGTTTAAAAACATGTAAACTGTGCTACTTTTGAAAAAATTCTTTTATAAAAGATATTTTTAAAAAAAAATTGTTTTAGTATATTATTTTATTCTGGTTGCTTTTAACATGTAAACATGTTAGATGATCATGCTTTCACAAAATATATCTTCTATTACACTTTTTTTTACATTACATCATCTATTATATTTTTTTTAATGTTGAGATGATGAAGGATTATCTTTATATTAGTTATAAACGTAATAAATGTAATATTTTTATATTGTAAATCTCTCTTCCTCTCAAACCATCTATAGTTCATGTTTTTTTTTTCTTTTCTTTTCTATGTAAGTACGCTTTTCACACTACTCTTTCGGTCTCAATTTAACTCTTTCATACACTATGATTTATCATTCTAATAAAAAAAACAATTATCAACTGATACAAATTTTTTAATAAAATATTACTATTGATAGATTTTAATTAAAAAATTAAAAACTAATATAAATATAGATTTATTAAGGAAACAATTAACCATCAAATTATTTATTAATGAATTAACAATTAATTCATCAACAAATTAAATTTGTCAATAAATTTATTGTTAGTTTACGGATTATTTATTAATGAATTAACAATCAATTCATCAACCAATTAAATTTGTCATTAAATTATTTATTGTTAGTTTATGGATAGATTAATCTGTCGGTAATATTAATAATAATTAAAACAATGATAACAATTATAATTAATAATAATAATAACAATAACCAAAATAATAATAATTATTATAAAAATAATATTATTATTACTATTTTAATAATATTAACAATATTATTATTACTATTTTAATAATATTAACAATATTATTATTATTAATTAAAATAATAATAATAATAATAATTGTAATTATAATAACAATAATAATCTGATTTTTGTAATAATAATCATAATATAACAAAAAAACTTTCTCTGGTTTAGTGATTGTAATTATATTGTAATTGTTGGTACTCTCATATTGTTAAAGATTCTGGATTCTTGTCCCTCCTGACAAATTGTTAATTTAATAAAGTCATTAATAACATTAAAAAATGTAAAATTTTTAATAAAATAGTATAAATAATAATAATAATGGAAGTAAAAATGTTATTAATAATTTTAATTTTAATAATAAAAAAATATTCCTCATATTTACCGAATGATTTTGTACTGCTCCATTATTGTCTTTTTGTGTGACTTTTCTTCCAAGTCACACATGAATGGATATGACATTAACCTTATGGTCATGCATAAAGGTGAAGTGTACAAGTTTGTCATTCCTCTTATTGTTACCACGGTATGCTTTTCACCCATCTCAAAATTTTGTCATTCTCCCTTACAACAACTTTTTATTGAAATATTTTTTCCTCCCTCCTCAATCTTTTATCGTGTGTCAATTTTACTATCAAGATCTGAATTTTCCCTCTCTACCACAACCTTTTCCTCCCTCATTACACCTAAATCTCTAAAATCAATCTTTTATCCATAATACACCACTCTCCAATACCAACTCAACATCAATGTCAACCCCTAACCTTGACTTCTCCCACTTACATTTTCCTTGTCCTTCCTCCTTAACACTTACATCAAATTCGAAGAGCTCCACTTTCTCAAATCTGCCATGGTATTTTACAACCTCACGATGATCATGTTTATTATAGGAGAGTGAGTAGGTTTGGTTGGTTACATAGGAAACTTTTTTGATTGATTGTTGCTTCCATCTATAGGGGTTTGCTTAGTTAATTGTTAGTTCCATTTATAAGCGGTTATAAATACAATTATTCTTTTGAAACCTATATAAGATACATAGTCAATTATTTTAAAATCAATGTAAAAAGAGAAAACATTTTATGACACCTGAAAACAAAATGTTTAAATAACCAATGTAAAATGTTTTCACTAACCTATGTAAAATGTTATTATTAACCCATGTAAAAAGGTGTCTAACAAGTGAAGTCCACCAATATATGGTTGATCCTTGAAAGCTTAGGATAGACAAGAATACTCTGCTCTTTTGGTCTACTTCGTGACACTCAAAAATTTGTTCCACCTTCATTTCACAACCTAGATATTCTTACCATGGAAAAGGGAAGATCGATCTTAGGCTCTTTGGGAAAGGTGGAATTCCTATTCCTATGTTGCCTAGGGGGAGGTTGATAGTAGTCCATATTGTGATGGCTACTTTGGGAGTGGGAGTCCTCATGGTGATGCCTTCTTATACTAGACCTCTTACTATGTTTTGCTTTTCCTTGATTTTACATTAATTGAGTGAACATTTCTCGTATTTCCTCCAATTCTCTTTCTCTTTTTATTTCATTTTCTCTTAGTTTCATCACCTCTTCTCTCAAGTTGATATCCTCAAGGTTGTCCTTAACACTTACTTGATAATTAGATTATGGAGGACCACTTGGAAAACTACACATAAGACCACTCACAAGGGTCATAGCTAAAAAAATAAAGGAGGAATAGGAGTTTCAAAAGACTCTTATATTATGGAAGACTATTATTAGAGTCTTCCTTGTCTCTTCTAAGTATTGGAGTAGAATCTTTGTATAGGAATAGTTTTTTTTTTATAATTATAAAAAAATAAAAACTTAGGTGGGCTAAGTTTTGGGCCTAACTGAGCGTTTGAGCAATAAGGTGCAACCCTCCTCATTAGGAAAGTCAAAACCTTAATTGAGGAGGTCAAAACGGAGTCAATCACGACCTACCACAAACATACATGACTATGCAAACATCAAGAGAGTTTTGGAACTTATAAACATTTGAAAAATGTAAGATTTGAGCAATAGTAAACTTGAGACATGTATATGCAAGAATTACAAGTGCAGTTTCACTTTACACATTTTAGTCCCACATCGCCTGAACTAATAAGTGGTAAGAGCTCCCACGCCTATGAATAAAAGCCTACCCTCCACTCTTGTACTCACTTTGAAAATTGAATGAGAATTGATGTGTTAAAAGCTTGTCTTCTCTTCCTCAAAGTCATTAAGAAATTGGGAGTAATCTTCTCCTAGGTTCACCGCCAAGGAACTTTCCTCGAAAGTGAAGACCCTGGTTTGGAGGATCTTCAAGAGCTAAGTTTTTTTTCCTCTCTTTTAATTTTTTGTTCATGCTTTGTCTTACATGGTTGTTTGAGTTTAGTTAGGGTCGTGTCATATTCTAGGTGTTGCCATGTTTTAAAATGATAATTGTCTTGAATCAATGCTATGTTTTAGAATTTTCTATCACATGTTCTATATTATTCTCTTATATTCCTTTCTGTCTTTAATTACTTAGCTTTAATTTTTGAATTTTCCATATTTTGTTTAAAGTATTGTTTAGCCCTTACCATGTCCCAAATTTTTACACTTTTATATGTCATTAAAACTTAAAAATGGAAAAATCTAATGTATGCATCTTGATTGAGTTCTTCTTTTGTTATCAGTTCATTGAAATTGTGTATTATGTGGAGTGTTTGTTTAACATCATTGGGCCACATAAAAACAAGTGAGAAAAAAATTGAAATATGAAAAAAATGAGAAAGGGCCAAAATGTTAAAAAACAAAAAAAGAAAAGAAAAGAGAGTGATACACACACTAGTAGCACAAGATGTTTCTATTTTCTTTTTAAGTTTACTATATGACTTGGATTGATTTGTAAAACATTCTTGAGTGTGAATATTTGGTGAAAATTTTTGGAACTGATGTAACATATTTCGTCATTTTGATTCAATTCGAGTTTCATTCTTGTTTTCCAAAATCTATAACCATTATTAGATTTCTTTTGAAATGTTATCTTCATTTTTGTGTCTTATTCTGTTGCTTGTCAAATTCTTTTATCTCCCTTGATTTAACATAAAAAATTAGAGTTGTCAATATCAAGTAATAGACCGTCACCTTTACTCCAAAATGTTAGACTAATTATTTGTGATTTTTTTATATGTCATCTAAGTTTCTATTTTTACTTAATATAAAACTTTTAATATGTTTATTTTTAAAACAAGAAAACAAGATACACCGATTTTTTTCTCTATAAATGTATTCATCCAATAGGATAAATATTTTAAAATTGGAATAGTTAATAATGCTTAAAGATATTTGTTCAAAAGTGGAATTATAATTAAAACATAATCAAATCCCTATTAATAGAAATTAAATGATACATATAAAACATATTGAAGAGATACAATATTTTAACTTTACACTTTTAAAACTTAAAACAGTACACCATGATACAAGTTCAAATTTAGAATAATATCACTTTAACTCAAATATTGTATCAATAATATCCTTTATTCCTTAATTATTTTATTTTAGGTTATCACTTAAATATATGATTAACTTCTATAACAAAATATAATAAATAAATGATTTAGTTCTGTTTTAAGTAAGATGGAAAAAAGATATGCATTCCCATATATTTATTAGTAAAATCTACAATAAATATTTGCACATAACGAGTACACATATTTTGTTATTTCCATTTGTTTGTCGATAACATATAGGACTATCATGGTATCTACGTAGATATTTATAATTTATTGTTATAGGGTTTTATATATTCTGTAAGAATTAAGTTACTAAAAGAATTTTATTAGTGAAAAAAATTAAGAAGGCAAGAAATGTTTAAAATTCACTTTTATACATTTATATATCTTTTAAATTTAAGAATTAATTTTTTAATAGATCAAATTTATTTATATTTATATTTTTATGGTACAATTTATTGAAAAGTACTTTAAAAAATTAATTTCATTTGTACTATTTTTTAATATAATTTTCTTTATCTGAGTTTATATTTTAAATAACTTTATTTAAAATTTACAAAAAAAATAAACAATTTAACAACATTCTTTAGAAGGACGCTATACCTATGCTCGACCGTTCTAATCCTAGTTTCAATCACAACCAAATCTGGTGAAAATATGTTTTTGATTGTTAAAATTACAAATAGATTTTTTATTTTTAAATTAAAAATTTCGAATTTAAAAATATATTTTAATCTCTTAAATTTTATAAAATTCATTTTTAATTCATCTAGTGAAAGTGATAAAAAGTGTAATTTTGATTACCAACATTTGACATGTGTCCGTTAACATTTCCATTAAAGTCTTTTGACTCGAAACGTACATTTTTAAAAAAAAAAAATTGAGAAAATAAAATAATTTTTTTTCAATGTTGGGGATCCTAATTAGATTTACACCAAATTTTTAAGAACTAATGACATAAGTTAAGCCTGAATAAACTAGATGATAAAAACGAACAAATAAAGACACTAAATAAGATATTAATATATAAAATTAAATGAAAATAGAGTAGAAAAAAATAAAATTCAAAGGTTTTTATTAATCTAAAGGTTAATAAAATAGGCTATCCAGTCATTAGAATGGTTCAGTAGAAAACATACAAAATCTAAGAACAGAATATATTATAATTGTTTTTGGTTCGTAATTAAAGTGAAAAGATAAATTATTAGTTGGGTTTTTATTGAAACACATTCATCAATAAAATCGAAGAACTTAAGTTAAATTAAATATATTAAATTTATTTAGTTTTAAAGTAAAAATAATTTATCTAAATCAAAATAATTAAAATTAAAAATAAAAGTTCAATCATAAAAAATTTACAAAATTGTAAATCATAAAATTATAATATAAATTATAAATAACTTAAATTAAATTAAATTTATTAGTAATTAAAATTGAGATTAGAAATAGGATAGTAAAATATTAAAAAAATATTAATTATAAAATCTTAACACTTATAATAGATAACTTAAGTTAAATTAAATTTGTTTATTTTCGAAGTAAAAGTAATTTATCTAAATTTAAACCAATTTAATTAGTTTGATTTAAATTGTTAGATTGATTCATACCGATCCAATAAATACCACAAAAATAAAAGTATAATAAATAATTCTTTTATCTTTATTTAATTTTTATAAAATATAGTTTATCATAGTTAAGATTTTCACAATTTATTTTTAGGAAAATAACAAAAAATAATGATAATATATATATATATATATATATATATATATATATATATATATATATATATATATATATATATATATATATATATA
>Ga0209489_105960_pt1 | contig 20258 bp, 3 predicted proteins | sample SiratrowhiteBW_FD_187527 | JGI IMG/M metagenome (GOLD analysis project Ga0209489, IMG submission 187527) | Root nodule microbial communities of legume samples collected from California, USA - Siratro white BW (SPAdes) (version 2) | ecosystem: Host-associated > Plants > Roots > Nodule | place: USA...
TATGTTTGTATCATCTTCCACCATCTTGTCAAATTCCAACTTTCACTTTTCTAGAATAACGAATTCAACTTTTTTTAATTAAAATTGGTTAACATAGTTTATAACATTATATTTATTAATCATTTGTATTACTTTTTAAAATAAGACCTAAAGTTATTAAAACCCTCCTCTCACTGTTCTCACTTAATTACTTTTCATGTAATTAATTAATTTGTGATAGTAATTTATTCTAAACTTTATACGAAATGAAGATAAATTATTGATTTTTAATGTTGATATTGAAATCAAAGATTATAAACTCTCTTCAAAATTTGTAATACATAACACAACTTAAATAAATAATCACTGTACAATCATGTATATTATATTTACTGTTTAATATTCTTCTCATACAAATTAGAGTAGAGGTTTAAGAGTTTAAAAATGTAATATGCTTAAAAGAAACATGATTAAAATCCAAAAACAAAAAAAAAAAATGAAAGTTTCAATTTACATATTCAAAAACCAAACAATTAATCTTTTCATAATTATATGAAGATTTAAATCTAAATTTAAATAATGAACTAATTCAATTAATTAATCAAATCAACTATATAAATCAAATCAAATACCATTTAATATAATATGAATCTAATTATTAAATCAAAATTACTTTCTACCCTACTCTACGGTTGTTACCACAGGAAACAACAATTGATATTTAGTGTTTATCAATGAAAAAAATCTTGAAATTATCAACAAGAATTATCAAAATCAAAATAAATTTAATTATCTTAATAGAAAGAATAAAGTATTTATCTCTTGAATTACAAGGTCTAACGCTCAATGTATCTTATTTATAGGTGTATGTATTTTGGAAACCAAAGATTTTTCATGTTTAATTTTAATATAGCTTTCTCGCAAACTTTAATTTTATATCTCACAAGCATTTTTAGTTTTGTAAAAAACTTTTCTAATTAAAAAATAAACTATCACCTTCTCTCACAGACAATTTTACACAATAAATAATAATAATAATAATAAAAAAAAAAAACTTCCCAATTTTAGATTCATGACAACTTTTAAAAATCTTGTAACACTCTATCCATCTCCTATTAGCTTGGTTTTGACTTTTCTCGCACCATCTTGTAAATGGGAATCAAGGTTATTTTCTCTTCGTCTACGAGACGATTGGAAAGCTCTTAACACCATAACAGAACTTAGATAAAAAAAAAAAAAAAAAAAAAAGTGCATTATCCAATTGAGGCCTAACACAATAAAGTTCAGAATAGATCAATGAACTTCCACAAAAGAATATCAATTTAAAAAAATGTTGAATCTAACATATAAATGCATTATAGATGAGTATAAAAACTAACTAAATGATGCAAGCTACTCTACAACCACTTGATTCGAATACAATTGTATTTTAATTGTTCAGTTATACACTGTTTACATTTGAAGTTATAACAGTCATTACTATTTTCTCTTGTTTTCTCGTTAATCCAATGAAATGTTCTTTCATTTCCTCCCTTTTAAAATTTCCTTTCTTCCTAACCTAAAATAGTGTTAATCCATATAAATTTATTTAAATTGGACAACACTGAGCATTTCACTTTTGTGGAAGCCAATGCTGCTCAAGAGTTTCTCAATGTTGCCCTAATTTTGTTAGAGCTATAGTAATTTTTCATCAATGACGTCGTTAATTTCCGCTTCCAGTTCTTTGGCGGAAAAATTGTGCCGAGAAACCTTTGCAATGGTAACAGTTGCACCCTCTAATATTCATTATGCACAGGTTAACGAAAGAGAGGAATAGCAACTATGGGGGCTAAGTTTGTTCTTACTATTAATAATAATAATAATAATAATAATAATAATAATTAAAAATCAGGGATAAATACTTACTCTGACTATTATAAAAAAAATGTACTGACTGTAGACATATTGGATCCCTATACTTTATTATGTTGCCTTAAACATAGAAAAGGAGAACTTTTGCATTGATAATATTCTACTTTCTTCTTGAGTGTAGGAGGATCTTTACTGAAAAGGACATTTGTTAAATAAAGAAGTGAAGTTGAATTTTTGAGTGAGTTTTAGGATTCATGAGAACAGATACAGTATGTTTAATCGTGTTGTTAATGGTTGGGTTAACAATAGAAATAAATTTGAGTTTGAAAACGGAATGGTTCGCATTAAAGGAGCTTCGATTGTCGTTGGGAAAAATTCCTAAGCTTCCCACTATCAAATCCCTACAAATTATCATAGGCAACCCTAACTATAAAACTAGAAAAAGGGGGAAATTGAAAGAAAGGGGTAAGCCAAACATGCAATTTGCAAACAGATTCGCATTTTCGCATTGTAGGGAGATTGAAAGGAGTGGAAGTGGGTTTTGTCATGTTTGTACGAAAATTCACAGTTTCTACATCCATTGACGAAAAGAAAACAGAGTTAAACTCAGTTTTTCAGTCAGATCCTAGTGAGAAGATGAAAACAGTAAACTCAGTTTTCCAATGAGATTTCACCGAACTTAGTAAAATGTAGGTCCTTGCATGTTAGATTTCGAAGGAAACCGATTTTTCAGTAATGTTCCTTGATTTATAGGAAAATTCTAACAACGCTGAAGGTTCTCTATCTTGGTGTGAATCATTTATCAGGTTTTGTTCTAGTGTTTTGATGAACCTGGTTTCTCTTGAAACCAAGAGTTTATAGGGTAATAGATAGAATGGTACAATGGCAGAAGAAGTGATAGGGTTGAAAAATTTGAGTGTTAGACCAAGAATTGTTCAAAATCTATCTTCACTTTATATCACAATACAGTCTACGCTGGAACTTCGTCTCTCACAAGACAAACTCGTTAACACCGATTATTGACAAGAATGTTACATTATATTACTTTACAAGTACATGGATGCAATAAATCAACACTTTCAGGAAGGAAACACAATTTTTTATAATAGTTCGGGGGGGAAAACCATTATCCCAAAAAGAAACACTGCATGCTAGAGAATCCAGTACCTATGATTCTTACATTTATGTAATATTTATTGTACCTAGTTATCCGTTCAGCATAAATTCAAACCGAAAAATATGAGCAATATAAGAAAATTTCATAAACGAAAACAAGCCTTGTCAACTTGAGTTAAGAAACTGCTCCTTCATCCAAACCAATCATTCATCACCTAAACAGGGTGATCATTGGCTTTGGATAAATAAACAAAATGATATAACAAATTCGAGGGGGGGAGGGTAGGGGAAACCTTTGTCAGTCAGGTACGACAATTTACTAGGCTACAGACAGAAAACAAGGTATGGTGACAAGGCATCAGCAAACCACCAGAATTTCCTGGGTAAATTTTGCATTTTGTTCTTCATGGTCATGGTAATTGCCTGAGGAGAGTCACATATATCATGTTGCCAAGCCTGTTGTCTTACAAATAGGACACAGATTTTTATGCATTAGCCACTGTTTGATACAGTCACTATGGAAATCATGGCCGCAATCAAGCGTTCCAATATCATCTCCATCACCATAATCCTCCTGCAGACAACGTAATCAAGTGATGAGACCCGTGTAAACAAGCAGGGAAATTTAAATTAAGTCGGCTAGTCAAGTTTACCTGACAAACACAACAGGGTTCTGCATCAATCTGAGATTCTTTTTCAACCGAGTGCTTTTTCTGCTTCAAGAATTTCAATACCATTTCCTCACTCAATCCAGTACTCACATTTCCAATGCGCTCTTCCAGAGCCAACAACTCCTGTTGTTGTCATAAATGTCAAATGAGAAACTCTCTAAAATAAAGAACCAACATGGAAATATAATCAAGGGATAAAAGAACTGAAACTATGGTTGGATTGATATATTAATATTTGCATCCACGTGAAGAAATGAGATTTTACCTCGTAAGACATGTTATCAACATCAAGTCGCATATCTCTGTGTCGATCATGAACATCAGCTATTCCAGAAAGAAACGACTGATGATCAAGGATCACAACATCCTGTCAAAAAATGAATACATAGCCTTAAACCAGCATTTACAAGCTTTCTACAAAATATCTATTAAGGATTTAGGGTTTAGGTACCAGCATTTACAAGCTCACTATAAAATATCCACTAAGCCAAAAAATAGTAAACAGCCAACCAAATTGGGATTATGAACAGATAAAAATTTATAGTAGCTAACATCAAATTACGAGCTTGCTTACAAAGGGGGTGTAAGGTTGGTTGGCATGGGAAATTTAATATATTTTCAAACAGATGCTGTACAAAATGGAGTTATGCCCACTCATACTTGGGTCTTTGTCCGAACGCAGAACATGTTGACAAAAAAAATAGATTAATTGCAATGAGCACTTTATTAGCTTTCTTCTAGAGATTGAACTCCTCACTATGGCATCCAAACAAACAGTTTAGAGGAGATCTTAACACCAGCCCAAACATGATCTAACACACAAACTAAAATCTCTAGGCTTACAAGCAAGATTCTAATTCTACCATAAGAAACTACAGGAATCATAAGTATGACAGGACCTAAATACAATGTGCCAACACTCCAAGAATGATTCAAGATTTAGATCTTTCAAGCAGAGATGTGTTAGACACAATAATTTTAACACAAAAAGGAATATATTTCTGATAAACCAACTACTCAAGACCAGGCCTAGAGCACAAGCACATGAACGCTGGGCTTCCCCCATTAAAAAGTTACCGCTTTCAAAACACATCCAGGTCATTACAAGTCTTTGGTAATACCTTTTGAATTAATCAATGCACACACACCAATTACTTTTTAATGCACCATGAACTCTATCTTAAAGTTTTTCCTTAGGAAGTATGTCCTTGTTTTCTTTGATGATATATTGGTATATGGCAGAACATGGGGAGATCATATGGAACATTCGAGGCATGTGCCAAGTAAATTAGCGAAGCAATCTTTCTGCATTAACCAGCAAAAGTGTGCTTTTTGAAAAAACAAGGATCTCTTATTTGGGCCATATTATATGAAAAGTGGAAGTAGCAGTAGATACCCAAAAGATTGAAGCTACTTTACAGTGGCCCTATTACCAAGGGATTGAGAGGGTGTTTAGGAATTATTAGGTACTGCTGGAAGTACATATATGTAATTATGGAATTATAGCCCGCCCATTGACTGCTTATTGAAGGAGAATTAAAAATGGACACAAGAGAGTCCGGAAGCTTTCACCAGTTATAGCAGGCTGTTACCACTACTACATATCTATCCATGCCAATTTTTTCACAAAAATTCTCCATAGAATGTGATACACAGGGAAAAGGAATAACGGTTGTGCTGACACAAAATAAAATACCAATTGTACACTTTGGCAAGGCCTCTGCAGATTCTACAATTGCTAAATTTACTAGCTATCCAACATCGAAGGACATACCTGTTAAGTAAAAAATTTACTGTATTACACCGAAAAAGTTAAAGATGTCTCTTGAATAACCACTCCAAACCAGAAACATTGGCTGGCAAAGCTGATGGGGTATGAATTTGAGATAGTGTACAAGGTGGGTGCTTCCAATAAAGTTGTCTAGGAGGGATGAGGATAAAGAAACGCAAGCCATACCGAGACCCTTTTGGCCAGACATTGCAGAGATCAATGAAGAGGCCAAGAAAGATCCAATTTTAACCAAAATTGGGAAGAAGATTTAAAAAATGGTATGGATTTATATCCATGTTATACCTATCTCAGGTGCTTTTCTTCAATATAATAAAAGTCTTCGGCAAATTTTATACTAGTGTCCAAGGAGCTGAACACTGCATCCCATTTGAAGTGGTTTATGGAAGATCAACACCTTTGGCTAAACTTGTCCCGAAGAAATATGAGCGGAAGCAATTGCACAAGATCTTATGAGCAGAGATGAGGCTTTAAAGCAACTCAAATACCATTTACAGAAGGCACAAAATCAGATGGCTCGCTGTACAAATAGACAGAAGAGTTTCTCATATTCAATCAGGAGATTGGGTTAATCTCAAATTCAGAGTTTCTCATATTCCATGCCTATCAACTACATCCCAAGCTGGCTGCTAGATATTATGGACTGTATTTGGTATTAAAAAATAATGGTAATATAGCCTTTAAACTACAACTTCTAGAACAAGCCAAGATACACCCAGTCTTTCATGCATCACAGCTTAAGAAAGTAATAGGGCATCGTCCAGTTGAAAAAAGAGCTTCCAACTGAGTTACAGGATACAATAGATAATTTACCAGCCACTGCACATTTTGGGAACAAGGACAGTCAATCGTTCTAGGTCAGTAACGTCTCAAGTGTTGGTCTGATGCCAAGGAATGCCCCCAGAAGAAGCTACTCGGGAAGATATTTCTTCCATCAGAGATCAGTTTTTCATCTTTCAACCTTGAGGACAAGGTTGTTTTGGTGGGAGGTACTGTTGGATCCCGTGTACATCATAAACATTCATAGGCTTATTATAGTAGAAAGGAAAGATTAAATGAAGAACATATATAGTTTCTTGTATATGTTAGTGCTAGTTGGGGTTCCTTTTTGTTTTCTGTTACAGCTTGTTAAGGAAATGTGTTTTCCTTTATATAGTGTCCTGGGTTCACCAGAAGGAGGTTAGGAATTTTGATTGTGTAAACCGGAATTTCTAGTTAGAAAAGGAAAGTGCGTCTTTTGGGGGTAAACCTATTTACCTTGTTCGCTTGTAATTCTTTATTCCTGGAGAAATAAATAAGTAATTCATGATCTATCTCTGGGGGAGGAAGGAACATTCGTTTCCAAGTTGCACTTTGGCAATCTCAGAGAGTGAGCCTAACACAGTGTGTGAAAAGTGGCATGAACAGCAGCACAGCACGAATAATGTCAAACAGGACTAGATTGGCATGATTAGAGGAGAGGATTTCATATGCAGAAGCAAAGACTGAAAAGCCAAGAGATTTAATACCAACTTGAAAACTAAAGATTTGAAAGAAGGAAACTAAAAAATAATTTATTTCTAATACAATGATTAGAAAATCGAAGAAATCACTCCTACATATACACTGTCACATTTAATTCACAAACCTCAATATGGGTGTACACGAGACGGGTTGGGTCGGGTTTATGGGTTTTTATTTGTAAAACTCAATCCAACCAAACCTTGACCTTGGATTGGGTTTGGTCAATTGAGTCATAGATTTTGAATTCTTTTCCTTTAGTTAAAATTAGTAATTTCAAAACATTTTTTGTTAGATATTTTGGAGTAATTTCTTTTAAAATAGACTACATTATTTAATATTTGATTAATAGAATAATACAATATTTCAAAAATAAACATTTAATCAATAGAATAATGAAGTAAATTGAATAATAGTTATATTACTATTATTATATAATAATTTTGGTGGAGTTGGGTTAGGTATGGAGTTCATCATACATAACTTGTCACTCAATCCGTAGGAGATTGGTTGGGTTGAGTTTGATCCAATCGCAAAGAAAACCCAACCCAATCTGTTTGGATCGAATTGGGTTATCGGATTATTTGATCCATCAAATACCCCTAAACCAAAGAAGTTTAATTCTATAATTAAAATTAGTTATACTCTAGAAAAATACCTCTAAGTTTGTTAAGGGGTTGTTGTAGTTAGAAGAGAGTTTAATAAACTATGGTGAGAGTTAGTTAGGCTGAAAGAATAAATAGGGAAAACTAGAGAGGGAAGGGACAAAAGTTGTATTTCAGGAAAAGGAGGGAGAGAGCCCTGGATCTCACGAACATCCAGGAATTCACCCTTGTTTGAATATTTTCCATTTCTTGGAAAGTACCCTCATTAGAGTTGGATAGGGAACTAGGGTTCACTAATAAAGATTCATTCTTTTGGTCACAATATTTGATACTGATCTATCAGAAACATACAAAACATACTAATAATGTTTAAACTTTTGCATCCTTCCAATTTTTCTCAAATAAGAATTTTAGCATTATTGCTTGCAACCTCTGGACAGATATGGACAGAAATATACATTTCGAAATCCAAGTGTAAGTCCAATCAAAATCACAAATAAATCAACGTCATTGGTAGGCCTGTTAAGGGCCAATGTGACAACTCAATCCTCGCTGATAAACAACGGGACAGGTAATTATACTTTTTCGTATTAAATATGTATAGGCATTAAACCATCCTAGAAGTGACTATGGCAACATCAGAAAATCAGTTAAAGGTAAAGGAAATAACATCTATCTGTCAATATACACCATTAATTTAGAATAACTAACCTCAAATCGCACATTCCCACCTCTACGCATAAGGCCCAACACATTACGCAGCTGCATCATGGAAAAAAAATATCATGCAAGAGAATAGTTATTCAGAAAAAAAAAAAAAAAAAAAACAAAAATTTATAAAAAAAAAAAAAAAAAAAAAAACATCAATTTTCAAGAGTATTTAAATAACAGAGCTTAAATATTGTCAGGAGAAGGCAGAATAGGACATCGGTAGAATATGTGGTTTTATTAGCTACTGAAATATTTATTCCTTTCTAGTCATGCTATTAGATGTATATTTAGTATAAAGTGATCTCTGGGAAAAGGATTTTACTGGCTTTACCCCATTTTGGATCTCTACGAACATCATAGGCTAGTTATTGAGGTTCAACACCATTGAAGCATTGGAAGTAGATCAGATTATTGTAGATCCAAAGAGAGCAATCAAACCAAGTGTGATGATTGAGCTAGAGCAACTAAACATGGGAGTAAATGTAATCAAATTTGCTCCTAGAGTCATTTTGTTTGTCAGAAATCATTATGAACGTAAACTTCGAGATCACCTCCTTCAGCCAGGAGTTTGCTTTAAATAAATTTGAAGCCAAATATTGTTTGTGGCACAGAGACAAAACGAAAAAAGCTTGGCTAAGGTTCATGAGAAATAACAACTACAGGCTACTCTCAACAGCCTCACATACCATGTGAACCGAATCTTCGAAATTAAAGCTGCAATTTTTAAATAGGCAGTTATCCACTTAAACAATTTCTGAGACAAAAACTTAAATTTCAAAGAAAAGGGTGCCAATCACTTGATGCCTCCAAATACTTGATACAGTCATTAAAGCAACAATCTATACCAGCACAAAAAAACTATGATCATTGAAATGCAAGTGAAAAGACAGCTAAATACAAACCTCAGATACTAGTCTACTACTTCCTTCACTTGCAACAGCCAGAGTACGTAGTGAATAAGGAATTCCAAATTCACTTTCTCCTTGCCTCTCCATCCATGGAGATGATCTCAGATTTGCCCCAGTCCCAGATGATAATGCCCTTGGTTCAGAGGCAGAAAGACCGGAGCGCAAGGAAGAATAAACATTGCTTGGATTTCCAATAGCATCAGAACCAGGAGAAAACAAGGACCGCCGGACATATTCAGATAGCCTCCGTGGATGTTGTGGAGGATTAGGACGAGAGACCCAATTTGAGACAGATGAGGGGTTGGTAGCTGGATTGGGTCCAGTCCGTGATGAAGAAGCAACATTTCCTGGAATACTTAAATTTTCACTACTTGAACTTGAGGCTCTAACTGTTGGATTTTGAACCAAATTTCTTAAATCAGTTGCAGGTACAAAGACAGGATGTTCTAAAGTATTTCTAGGCATTCGTCTTGAGCTTCCATCTTCTTGGTCTCTGTCGGCACATATAACTGGGTTTGATGAATGGATACTTCTTGAGCTAGAACCACCATTCCATCTAAATGATTGCCTATTCCTAGGCAAAGCAGGAACATGGATTACAAGTGGCTGGCTTTGAGGAATCACATTATCTATCGGTGGAGCTGATCTCAAGTTCAGAGAATTATCAACAGAATGAAACCTTTGTGATGCCTGAGAGGATGAAGAAACACCAGACTGCCTGATCACGCTCCCAGTTGAGAATGCAGCGGGAGGAACAGAATTTTGTTGATTTGAAGGATTTAACCTCAACCGGAAATTCCTGTGAAAGCTTTCTGAGCTTCCCGCAATGTTTGAATCAGGAACATTTTCAGATGCTTCATCCCCCATTCCTAGGCCAAGTCTTGCATTTACCTGCTCCGAGGATACAGCTCTGTTTGAACTGCTTCCAGCATTATCCTGGGTAGGAATCCCATGCCAAACACTACCATCTGCATGCTGATTGTAGCTAGAACTTCCAGCATCTGAAGATTGTCCATTATTTCCTTCAACAGCCTTTCTTTTACAAGAGACACGTCGAGTATCACGAGAACCTGGCCTACCATCAGAACCTTCTACCAGGAAGCCATTATTTGCAGAAGGAAGCAAAAAAGAACCAGATCCAACATTAGATGGTAAGCACTCATTTGCTGACCCACTAGGCATGTGTAAGTCAGGGAGCTCCAGATGTTGACTACTATCACTTCCACTGTCCGCTAAACCTGCATTTAGGTTAAGATTTTGGGACATCAAGCGAGAATCAGGATTGCGCATGTACATAGAACTTGTATTATTATTGTCTAGAGAAAGAGTATTGGTTGGTTCAAGGTGCCTTTCTTCTATCCTTGCACCAGGAAATGCACCTCCAGTAATGGTTGATGTCCATCCAATTTCTCGTTTTTGCTCATTATTGTTATGCTCATTTGGGGTATTACTGGAACTTGGCTCCCCTAAGCTCCATCCACTCAAATTTTGCCATTCATGATTAATAGAATTCACATAAGGTGAGTTCATATCACCAGGAGAGAGTATGTAATCAGGTATTTGACTTTCTGCAGGATTCACATTATTCCAGCAAATCTGCTGATCCACAGTCGAATTACCGGGCGTAGAGCCACAATCAAATTCTAAGGTTTCTGGCATTTGACCAACTGTACCTCTCTGCCCTTGCATTGAAGGAATCTATTGATGTTCCCACACAATACAATTAAATATATGAAATTAATCCTCAATAAACCAATAAGCCAGGCACTAAACTTGGCAGCCCTGTTCAACAAAACAAGAAAATGTTCATCAGGAAAACTCAACAATCATGCAAGAAAAGGTTTATGTAAGATGTAAACCGCTTCAGTAAAACTAAGATAAACAAAAGTATCAGAGTATAAGGCAAACTCAACAATCATGCAAGAAAATGTTCATGTAAGATGTAAACCGCTTCAGTAAAACTAAGATAAACAAAAGTATCAGAGTATAAGGCAAACTCAACAATTAAGAAACAAAATTACAAAATAAACAAACCTTAACACAGGGAGGTCATCTATTAATAAAGTCAATGTGTAACTAAGAAGCCAATGTGTAGGTGCTTCTTAATCTTATGCCCTAACCTTCTCAATTGGCGTACAGAACAGCTACACACCACCCAAATCACAAGCACCACCACTCAATCCTCGGTAATCAGCTAAGAATCTTGCAGTATCAATCCCACTAATGCAGCATTGCCAATTGATTAGTCCCAGAAATTGGCGCACCCCCTGGATAAAATAGACGAAACCTCAACAACAAAGTCAGTATGTTTTCACACAACTTAACGAATAAAATCTGGGGAAAAAAACAAAAATTTTTATCACAAGATCAGCTCCAACGTTTCAAAACACCAAACTAGGTTCAACAGACACATAACCAAGCTGAATTTACGGGACTCGTGAAAACAAGAACCAACAAAACCCCCCCTAGTTCAACAACCAACCCTCCTAAAAAATCCCGTCCAAAAACATGAAGATTCAAACTTTATAAATTTCTAAAGCCAAGCAAACCACCCAGTAATCAGAGCAGAAAAAAAACATAGGTTAAACGGATGAAACTCACCAGATGAAACGAAAAACGGCCGATCTAATTGGATAATCAAGGTAGGAGTGGGTCAGAATGAATAGAGAAAGAAAGCGACCATGTTGATATGGGGGTGCTTTTTATTCGATTTAATGTTCCCTTTCCTCCTGGGTAGAAAACGGAGAAAGGCAAGAACACAGTAAGAAAAGGGGAGAGAAGGGAGGGTGTTGGATGGTGGAGGATATCAAAATCAGATAGAAAACTGAAAAAGAAGAAAAAAAAAACAAGAATAAAATAAAAATGTATTGTAATGAGGACAGAAATCTTCAATTTACAAAACAATCCAAGAGGTATATATCTTAGTATATTAATTTAAATTACAGTAAAGGCTCTGGCCTCGAAAGAAGGAAGAGAGGAAATGGAAAAAGAATTACATTGGTCATTAGCACTGATAATTAATAATTAATAATTAATTAACTAATGAGTGATTCCGTAATGAGAAAGTGGGGGAAGGGGTGCCCTGTTTGGCAGTTTACCAATTGAGGGGAGGTGAGGTGCGTGTCTTTAGTTCTGACCTTACTCAATCCATATGGCTCTGCCTCTGTCCCCAAACACAGCAGATAATAATGATGTTAATAAATTATCGGTGTTGGAGTTTCTGTCTCAATGCAACCCCTTTTCCCTTTTGTGTTCACATCTATTCTATACCACGTTAAGGACTCAAACCTTCTTTTTCTTTCTCTTTCTTCTGCTGTGTTGTACTGTGCGTGTCAAAGCAAAACAAAAACCAAACACAAAAATCATGCATCACACACTCATTCCATTTAGTTTTTTCACCTAAAATTCATAAGTCATCAATTTAATTTTACTGTCTTCAAAAGTTAACTAATCTGCTTTTAAAATTTTGAAGATAGAAAGAATTTATTTAAAAGGAAAAGAAAACTTAAATTCTACATATGTTTATAATGTTAACTATATGAGTTCTTTTAAAAGGGAAATGACTTTTTTTAAGAGAAAGAAAAAATAACGACATTCATTTTATATATTTTTTATAATATTAAATTAATGGAGCTTTCTTTTTAAATTTTATTGATTAAGAAAATCAATAATTCTTTTATTAATTTAATATTCCAACCTCTTTTTTATATCTATTGTAATTGAGTGTGTTGACCGTTTATTATAATTAGAGTAGTATATTCAAAGAAGTAAAACGTTTCATTATCGATAATATGGATATATTCATGTGTATATTAAGGATTTATTCCACAATTTATAATTTTACCTATTTTAGTTTCGCATTCATATAGTTTTTTTGTCTGTCAAAAGGTTTCTGCTTTCTAACCATTCTTTTAATAAATTTACATAATATTCACCTGTTTGAAATATTTTTTTCATTAATTTTTATTCATTACTTCGTCATTTTACTCGTTTTCTTGTGTATGTGAGAAAAAAAAAAGGAGCATTACACCTCTTTATATTTTTATGCTAGTTTGAATAGCTTTATTTTTCTAATATCTCTTTTAATTTATTTTCGTGGACCCTAAGCTCTCTTTTTTTTTTCTTTTATTTATTTATACGATTATTTTCATTCATTTGAATGATGTTTCCCTGACGTTTACATTATTTTTCCTACCTACTCAAGGACATTTTTTCTCATTTTGGTAGTTTTTTTTTATAGAGTTTCATGGCTGTGTATATTTAAAAAAAACTGACAACTGATTATTTTATTATTTTCGTATAACTAAATTTTCTTTATACTTTATCAGATTATAATATTTTAAGTAAATTAAAATTTCAATCTTAAAATATTTTATTTTTTAATTGCATGTTGTTGTGTGATATTTTTGTACATGTTTTTGCATTCTTATTGCAATTGTCTTTTGTATGGTTCTTAATCTACACACCCTCACACGTCTCTGTACCATCAGATAAAGATAAAGGCTTGTTGGCCTTTATGAGACTAAAAAATTTTAAGAAATAAATTGTATGTAATTTTTTTAAAATATATTTATTCATGTAAATAAAATATCAGGTTTTAGAAAGTTTTTACAAAAAAATAAAAATAATAATTTTATCTACTATTATTATATTAAATTTATTATAATATATTGGAATTTTGTGTTTGTTTATATTTTTAAACATTAGACATATTCATCAACCTAAATAATCAAAATTATAAGTTTATTCAATGATAGATTTATGTATTAAAAAATTAATAATTTTATTTTATTTTAATATTTGTATTCTTAATGAATAAAGAATATTATAAATAAAAAGTAATTGTTCTTTCTTTATTTTAATTTTATTTTGAATTTAATTTCAATAAAACTTGTATTTTTTAAATTTATTTAAAGTTTAAGGATAACTAAGACTCTGTTGTCCTTTCAAATTAAAGTTATTGTAAAGACAATAACATAATGAGAATGATGGTTTGACACTTGTGTTACACAATTGTTTTGTTCAAGTTTTTTTTGTCTCTTATTTTTTAAGATTTTGTTTTTGATTAATAATAGAATACAAATAGATTGATTTTGTGTTTTTTTTTATTACACAATAAATTCATATTTAAATTTCTTGCATTTAATATTAAAAATAATTTAACTATAATTTCAATTTATGTTTTGCATTTTTCAAATGAAACTTTCTTCTCTTTTTTATAATTTCTTTCAATTTATCTTTTTATATTTCATTTCAAGCATTTAATTTATTTTTATTTCACTTTATCTCAATTGTAATTTCAATTTTGCTTATGCTCTATCTTTTTTGTTATAATTTCTTATAAATTAGATGGTTAGATTTAAATATATTTTCTGTTTACAGTGATCTTGTTGCTTACTTTGAAGAATTCTATCATTTCTTTTCAATTTCTATTGTTTAAATTTTTTATCATTTATAATTTATGTAGTTTTAAATTTCTATCATTTATGATTTGATTAGAGGATAAAAATTTTATTATCAGAATTATATATGAAATGGTTTGGTTGTTCATTAAATGATCTAATAGTTGTATTAATGTAATTTTTATAATAATTAAATTTGATACTTTAAATTTAGATTGTAGTTTTAATTCAGTTTACATTTATGCACTATTTGATCATTTAACATAATTTTACTTGAATTGTCTGTTTTAGTTTTTCTGTCATTTTAATTTACATTTGTTTCCAATTCCATTTTTTTAATTTTCATTTACTTCTGCTCAATTTTTGTCTCCATCTATCATCTTCTGCTTTTGTTTTTATGTTTAATGCAATTTATTCATTCAAAATTTCCTCCGGTATTAATTTTTTTAAGAAAAATATAAAATAATAAAGATGTATAAAATGTGACTTTGGAGATTCGACCTAGGTATTACATTAAACAAAACTTAGTTAAAAAAATTTATGCCACTAACAATTTATCAACCACCTGAAAAGCCATTTTCCAGCAAATCTGGTTTCAAGTAGAACCATCCTCGAAAAGCTAAGTGTGCCTGATACGTGGAAGGAACTGCACATGAACCAAATCCATTACGATTTATACTTTGCTAACAAATATATAACATAAAGAAACAAATACAAACAAATTTCAACTAATTCAATCCAATCTAATCATTTCAGAAAAACATTCATATGCTTTAAACCTTTAAACTATGACATCACCCAAGAATGTATGATCAGGGTATTTTAGAATTTGTACTTTTTTTATTGTCTTAAATGAAGAACATTAAATGAATTTAACTAACATTTTGAATCAGTGTAAATTTGGGTAATTTTGTTTGTATGAGTCTAGAGCATTGAAGTGGAAATAGGTTATCACTGTCAATATAAAATAGTTTTATTCAATCACAAATTATTATGATAAGTTTGACAAATTTTACAATAATTGCCTACTTTAAAGGTCATATCAAAATGCGATTTTTAACGGGTTGGCAATGTAAAAATGTACTCCTAGAGTAGATAAGAAAAAAAATAAATAAAAAAGTCGAAGAAAAAAAAGATATAAATAGAAAATGACAATATGATGAAATAATAGAAAAAAATTAAAAAATTAAAAAATTTTAATATTTAGGATTTTTTATCTGTCAATGTCTTTTAAAATAATATTATTAATTTATTAGGTTAAAGTTTTAAAAAAGTTATTAAAAAATATTTATAATACTCGTATAAATTTAAAGTTAATTAAAATATTTTATATTTTTAATTAAAAATTATTTTTAAGTATAATTTTAAAATTAAATATTTTTAATTTTATAATAATATATTTTTAATATTAAATTTTGTTAAAACTTTTAAAGTTTAAGGTGTAAACTGGTCACTTTACTTAATTGGGTTTTGAGTCAGCCTTACACTGTAGTAACTATGTATTGTGATAAAAATAATGTTTAGATAAATTGTGATAATTTGTTGAGTTATAACTGCAGAAGTGTTTCATCTAGGTTAAAGTATATTATTAATCATGTTGTGAAACAATTTAGTTTCCTTACCAGTGCCAAGGGTTAAAATATATTCCACTTATTAATCACATGAACTTACCAATAGATAGAGAGTGTGTACACCTGAGATATGTATAACATAAATTATTTGTCAAAAATTGGATTCCATCTGCTGTAAAGTTGTTTTGGTCCCAATTTATAATACAAAGGGGAATCATAATTTATGCAAATTAGAAGTTTAGATTTGCATGCTCAGGTAACTAGACAACTTCCATTTTCCAAGATCTTGAGCTTCTTTTCAAGTCCATATCACAGGACATACTAATAAGTTAGCATTAGACCCATGTTTGAGAGGAACGCCAATAAGGATAGATGATTTTCTCTTCTTAACCTAACAAAGAGAGATTAAAGTTTCAGTACTTCAAACAAATCTCCTTTATCCATCATAATCATGCATAAACCAAAACAGGAGGAGAAAAATTAAGATCTCACTATACTAATCCCTCTCTAACATAGCGAATGATGAAAGTTTTCCATAAGTTTCAACACACAATAAGAAAAAACCAATGCAAAACATTATATTTCACAAACCTTTTTATCTAACAGGTATCAAAACTTTTCGAAACAATATTTTGCTTCATAATCAACAATTTTAATCATAAAGTTTAGCATAAAAGAGATATGGAATTATCTTTAACAGCATGACTGCAGAGATAAAAATCAAAATTTTGTTGGATGACAGATTTGAGAATCCACAATAGACCCTTAAAATAACGAAAAAAAAAAATCTAATTAGACAATCACTTAAACAAAAAGAATGACTCATTTATTTGTTTGCATGGGAGATTCAATTCAGGTACATTCATCATACCAGACAATATATTTCCACTCTATCTGTACTGTTTTTGTTCTTATGGTTATTTACAAACAACCAAGTATGGTGTCTTTCTTTTCTTAGATAACTAAGAAAGTTACCCCAAGGTTAATTATTAATGTAAATAAAAATATAAAAAAGGATGTTTCAACCCTATACAAAATATTTTTTTATATAAATTAAAGTTTATTGTCAAATTTAATAAGATACAATTAAACTCATGAATAATCAGTTTGTTAAGGAATATTTTAGCTAGAATATAGATGATCAATAATTATTACTTTTAATTTTTGTATTTTTATTTAATTATAATATTAATTATAACATAATTGTTATAAGTAGAGAGAAATGAATTTAAAATGTATTTTATTTAATTATAATGTTAATTATAACATAATTATTATAAGTAGAGAGATGAATTTAAAGAATTTATTTTTAAAAATATATACGATACTCTATATTTTATGAAAAAAAATAATAACAAAGATATACTTCAAAATTAAAGTTTATTATGCTCTCTTTTTAATAAGAAAATTAAAATATCATTTATCATGTGTTATCAATGTTTCAATTATCTTATTCATTTGATCTCTGCATTACAATTTTAATAAAAAGGTGGAATTATGTGTTTTGAACAAATAATAAAAATACATTCACAATAAAACAAAGGTTTGGTTGTTGTGAAAGACGAAAATGGAACACACAAGTGTCTTGAAGACAAAAACCAACATGCCAGACGAACGACACAGGTTGAACGAAGATGGAAACCACGAAGTTGGATGACAGAAGAAAGGGGAATTGAGCGTGCAAACCAAATCAACCTTTTTTTACCCTAGAAACAACATAGAAATTTTCTTTTCTGCATATAGGAGTAGTAACTTTCTATCTCACATGAAAATATAATCATCATAGCAGATATTTATCATGGTAGTTAAATATCATTCTATCATAGGAACTACCTTCTTATTTACAACTATGTTACTGCAAACTATAATAAATTATAGTCGGTATAATAAGCTGTTATTAAAGCCATATGTAGTTTTATCTTTAAACTTACTACTTAATTTAAAACATTAGGTAGTGAAAAAAAATTAATATATATATGAGTCTTTTAAAAGACATCACATAATGTATTAATAAAAGGACTAAAAATTTGACATCTTATTATAATGATTCAGCTCAAATTGTTAATTGGGAATGTGTGAGAAATATCTGCATCTTGATGAAAATATAATTAGTTTTGTGATTTATTCCTGAAAATGTAATTAGTGTGACACATATTATATTCCAGGTGATAGTGGAGAGTCTAATTATTGATACAAATTATTTATATATACTCTTTTGTAATATATTTGAATATTATTTTAATTTAATGTCATATAGTTGTATATATTTATATATATGTATATATATATATATATATGGATAATATTAGAATATTTTATATTAATTATTTCAATTAATATATGTATAAAATGTTTGCACGTTATAAAAGAATGATGGTGGTATGAACAGAATTTAAAATAAGTTACACATTAAAAATAAGCTTATGTCATATAAAACATGATGGATTTTTTCCCATTCCACCTTTGTCTCATACTTGGAGTAGTAGCAATTTTAATTCCCAAATAGAATTGGACATCATAGAATTGTCTCATCAAGTTTGTCTCTGTTGGCCCGTTAGCCCAATGAGAGAGAAACTAGTACATGTATAAAAGATCAAACACAAAATAGGCTTTGAATGGTCAAGTTAAAGTTGAAAAGAAAAAAAAAAAAAAAAAAAAAAAAAAAAAAAAAAAAGAAATAAAAAATAAAAATAAAAATAAAAAAAAAAAAAAAAAAAAAAAAGACAAATAACAAATCAAACTCTAAGTCTATTTTTTTTTTAAGTCAAAGATCCTTTAAGTAAAATCTTATTTAGCCTAGCCTGTTTTTATCAGAAAAGGGTGGTTAAAAAAAATTGGAGGTTAGAAATTTAAGATGAAAGGGTGGAGCAAATAAAGTTGAGTTTTTTTTAGACAAATAAGTTATAGTGATTAAAACAGATTGATGTTCAGATAAAGGAAGGTGGAAAAATAAATAAATAAATATATATATATATAAGGTTTAGAAAAGTGTAGCCAACTCTATACACCATAAAGAATGGATAGTAATTTCATATTGTTACTTGAGTAACATGTTGTGTTACTTAAACAATATATTTTTGAAAAAAAAAAAAAACTATCCAATTTCTTTCTCATTTAAGTGTAATAAAAGAGTATTTGATCACTCAGACTTTTAAAAGATAGAAAATTAGTTTTTTACTTATTTCTTGAGCAACCAAAATTCTTAAGAAAAAAAAGATATTATGACTTTTCTCTTATTCAAATAACCATATTTAGGTGATGATGACATGAGAGATAACTATAAAGGCAAAAATTAATTCTTCTCTTCTCTTAACTGATCTCAGTATAAATTTAATTTAATGTGGTACTTTGTTCTTAAGGACCAGAAAACCAAAAAAGTTCTTAAACGAGTCTGTAACACTCCACAAAATTAAAGCTTCTATTATGACAGCAAAAATATTATCGTATCTCACAGTATTCCATAGTTAACATACATCAAAATTACATAATAAAAGCTAAACTGAAATTTCAAAACATATTTGCAATATCATATACAAGTTTTTTTTTTTTTCAAAATAATGCATTATTCCTAACAGCATCCTTCAACCTAGATGATCTTCCAAAGATCCATCTGCAACACTATCTGCTCCTGTGTCAAGACACGATCATCACAGATAGAAAATCAAACACAATACAACCAAAGAAAAGGGTAAGCTAACCAAATTTTAACAAATCAAAAATATTCAATTTCATGTATCATCACAATAAAATAATCTAACACACTACAAACATGACTCTACTTCCGGAAGACTCGTGCATTGAATAGACCCTGAGATATGCACCTGTCATACATCTCAAAACTGTGAATCCACACAGCCCCCACACAAATGAATCATCAGTCATGTATGACAGGGTTAGTCCCCCTGAGACTTTTCTGACCAACTATATTTCAAGCTGCAGTCACCCAGTTCAGACCTCCTTCGACTCTCACTACCTAGTAATGATCATCTATTTGATTCCTATTACTAGTAGAGTCAAGATATCAATCGCTATTGATCAGATCCTTAGACAATGCACTTCCTAATTAACCAAGACACGGGTGTTTTCTTTCCTGAAAACACTATGCCTAGGCTTTGACAAACTTTATCAACACTCTTAACAATATCACATTACAAT